>Ga0307998_1000048_pt1 | contig 67218 bp, 73 predicted proteins | sample Davwhametageno37_FD_203147 | JGI IMG/M metagenome (GOLD analysis project Ga0307998, IMG submission 203147) | Marine microbial communities from Davis Island wharf, Antarctic Ocean - #37 | ecosystem: Environmental > Aquatic > Marine > Unclassified | place: Antarctic Ocean: Davis Island wharf... | reverse complement strand
TGCAACCCTCCTCGGGGATGAAGGAAGCGGCAACATCGGCCACCAGGCGCTTTTGATTCGGATTCTGTCCATAGCGCTCCGGGATTGTGAACTCGTGAGCAAATCTTTCAAGCGAAATTGCTCCGCCGTGTACGCGGCGCAAAACGCCTCGGCGCTGAAGAACATCTAAATCTCTTCTAACGGTCTCCACTGCGACATCTAAGTTCGAGGCGGCTAGGTTCGCGTCAACACGACCATCTACTCGAGCCCACTCGCTCAGCTGTAGCCTTCGCTCTTCTGCCAACATCTTTGTTATCTCCGAAATTGTCTGCATCACTTGATAGAGGCTAAATTAGCAGTCTTTTCTCAGCTTAAAAGATAGAAACGGGCAGAAAACCACAATAAAAAGTAACAATTCGGTCACGTACTGAGTCGAGCTCGCTCATCTTGAACTAATCGCCACCAAAGATAAAAGGCCACAAGGGCGAAAAAGGCCCACTCGATTGCGTAAAAAGCAGTCAGCCAATTGACCTCTACTTCTTGAGCCTTAATGTCTATCGATATCCTCTCGACTGGAAGATCTATGCCTTCGCTGAGAATCAAATAGATCGGGTAGCTAACTACCTGTTCAGGACTATAGAGATTGACAAGCTGAGCCAGAGATACGGAACCAAGAAAATCTTTAGAGTCAGTCTCCCTAACTGGTTCGTTTGGCTCAACGAAGCCAGTGATGCTGTGCTTCGAACCTTCCAATTCACTCTGCAGACTAAGGAGTTCAGAGACATCCTCCGAGTAGCCCAAGGCGAGGGTGAGGCTCACTGATTGTTCACCGAGCTCGACAAAAGAGTTTGTAATCAGCCAATAGCCGGGAACCAAATCAGTCCCAACAAGCTGAAGACGGTCTTGCACAATAAATGAGTTTTCTGGATCTAGAAAGACGTTCACGGTTGCAAGGCGATCGTATGCTCCAGGACTAATGCCCTCGAGTCCAGCCAGTTCACTTAGTGGAACAGGTGCTCGCTCTTGCTCACTGATGCCGACATAACTAAAGGTTCGCTCCAGCTGCCACTGCATCAATAACGCGAAGGAAATCGCCACCAAGGCGGCTATCGCTAGCCCTCCAAGCCATTTGGGCTTGCGAGCAATCGAGAAGAAACTCGGTTTCATTTAGAGGTATGAATTCGCAACTACATCGACGCGCTGGAATTCTTTGACGTCCGAATAGCCGGTGGTGGCCATAGAACGACGCAACGCTCCTATTAGATTTGCGGTGCCGTCTGCAGAGCTAGTTGGGCCCATCAAGATTTGCTCGAGTGGGGCGTGTGACCCGACCCAAACTCGCTGTCCTCTCGGGAGTGATGGGTTTACAGCCTCTGGTCCCCAGTGCCACCCTTGACCTGGCGCTTCGCCGGCTCTTGCAAGCACCGTACCAAGCATCACGGCATCCGCTCCACAGGCAATTGCCTTCACCATGTCGCCGGATGTGCCGAGGCCGCCGTCAGCAATGACGTGAACGTAACGACCGCCGGACTCATCCATGTAGTCGCGACGGGCCGCAGCCACGTCCGCAACGGCTGTTGCCATTGGAGCATGAATGCCGAGAACTTTTCTAGTGGCGCTCGCTGCTCCGCCGCCAAAGCCAACCAAAACTCCGGCTGCACCCGTGCGCATGAGGTGCAAGGCCGCGGTGTATGTAGCCGCTCCCCCCACTATCACGGGAACATCGAGCTGGTAAATAAATTCTTTGAGGTTTAGTGGTTCTGCACTTTGCGAAACGTGTTCCGCAGAGACCGTATTTCCACGAATGACGAACATGTCGACTCCGGATTGCAAAACGATCTCGGAAAACTCTGCTGTTCGCTGTGGAGATAGTGCTCCAGCCACCCGGACACCGGCAGCCCGAATTTCTCCAAGACGAGCCTTAATGAGCTCGGCTTGAATCGGTTGGGAGTAGACGCGTTGCAAAACTGCCGTTGCATCCTCGTCTTTGGCGTTAGCGATTTCAGCCAACTGCTTGGTCGGATCCTCGTACCTGGTCCAAAGACCTTCCAAATCCAGAACACCGAGCCCGCCGAGCTTCCCGAGTGCAATCACGGTGGCAGGGCTCATTGCCGAATCAGTCGGCGCAGCGATTACTGGCATGTCGAACTGGAAAGCGTCAATGCTCCAACTGGTTGAAACATCTCTTGGGTCGCGAGTCCTTCTAGTTGGGACAATTGCAATGTCATCGAATGCATATCCGTTGATTGCGCGCTTGGATCTGCCGATCTCTACTTCATTCATTTTTTTATTGCCTGCCTATCGGGCGCCGTAGTTTGGCGCCTCAATGGTCATCTGGATGTCGTGCGGGTGAGATTCGCGAAGCCCGGCAGGGGTAATCCGCACAAACTTGCCGTTCTGCTGCAATTCAGGGATTGTGGCCGCGCCGACGTATCCCATCGAAGCCCTTAGGCCTCCAATTAGTTGGTGAACTACGGTTGGAACTGTCCCCCGGTAGGGAACACGTCCTTCGATGCCTTCTGGCACGAGCTTTTCTTCCTTCAGGACGTCGTCCTGGAAGTAGCGGTCCTTTGAATATGACTGCGCTTGCCCGCGAGACTGCATTGCACCGAGCGAGCCCATGCCGCGGTAAGTCTTAAATTGTTTGCCGCCCACATACGTAATGTCTCCGGGTGCTTCATCGGTTCCAGCCAACAGAGAACCAAGCATCACTGAGTTGGCACCGGCCACCAGAGCTTTTGCGATATCTCCTGAGTACTGAAGTCCGCCATCGGCGATAACTGGAACGCCCGCTTCTCTGGCCGCGAGCGCCGCCATGTGAACTGCGGTGATTTGAGGAACACCCACTCCGGCGACCACTCTGGTTGTGCAGATTGACCCCGGGCCAACGCCCACTTTCACGCCATCAGCGCCGGCTTCAACGATTGCCCTGGCACCCTCGGTTGTTGCCACGTTGCCACCTAGTACATCGGTGTGCCTGGCAAAGGGCTCGTTTTTTAACTTCTTGATCATTTCAAGCACCGCTGAGTTGTGACCGTGAGCCGTGTCCACAACAAGAATGTCTACGCCGGTTTCCACAAGAGCCATTGCTCGCTCCCAGCCGTCGGGCCCGACGCCGACAGCTGCGCCAACCAAGAGTCGCCCTGCGCCGTCTTTAGAAGCATTTGGGTACTTCTCGCTCTTGTCAAAATCCTTCACGGTAATCAGGCCCTTGAGCTTGCCGTTGTCATCAATTAGTGGAAGCTTCTCAATTCTGTGCTGAGCAAGCAGCGCCATCGCCTCATCGGGGTGGATGCCAGCCTTGCCCACAATTAAAGGCATCGAGGTCATAACATCCTTGACCAATGTCGTCGTCCGCTGAACCTCCAGCACGAAACGCATGTCGCGGTTAGTGACTATGCCAACTAACTTGCCGTCCTCATCAATTACTGGAAGACCGGAGACTCGGTAGCGGCCACAAAGATCATCGACTTCTTGGATGGTTGAGTATGGAGTGGTCGTAACAGGGTGGGACACCATCCCGGCTTCGCTGCGCTTTACCAAGTCCACCTGGTCGGCTTGCTGCTCAATCGAAAGGTTGCGGTGCAAAATGCCGAGTCCACCTTGGCGGGCCATGGCTATTGCCATGCGGGACTCGGTCACAGTATCCATAGGGGAGGAAATTAGCGGAATGTTAATGCTGATGTTCCGGGACACCATTGTGGAGGTGCCGACTCCCGAGGGAATCACATCTGACTTACCGGGCATCAATAGGACGTCGTCGTAAGTTAACCCGATTAGGGAAAAAGGGTCTGAATGTTCCAAAATAACCTCGCAACGGCTCGGGACGGTGTGGTCAAAGTCTACAGAGCTAAGCCACTTGAAATAAGTGTGAAATTTTTATTACAAATAGGTACGTTCACAATTGTGTACTCTTATGAATTGGTATTATTTTCCAATACCCCTTTTAGGGTCAATTGTGAGCGACGCAGCTCACCCAGATATGGAGGACAGGTGAATTTCCTCTTCGTGGGCAATCCAAAACGTTTCCTGAAGCTCGTAGTAGTCGTGTTTACCGCTCTCATAATTGGCCTTGGCCTTCTTGTGTCACCGGCCCAAGCCGACAGCGTCGGAGAAGAGTTTGACCACGCCGTGCTCGGAAACGTCAAAATTAAAGGCGAGCCAGTTGGCGGAGTCCGCATTGTGGTCGAAGGGCCTTCCTATACCGCCGAGGTTGTCACCGGCGATGACGGAAGCTGGCTAATCGGGGTCCCGACTAAGGACACATACACAGTGACTCTTGATCAAGAAACACTGCCTGCAGGCATTGCTGTCCTTGAGGGTGGAGCCTCTCAGGAAGTTGACCTCGGACTCTCCGATCGCGTCGTAAAAAACTTCTTCATTGGTCAGGGTGAGCGCAATGAAGTTTCATTCTTTGACCAATTTGTCGCACGTCTTATTTACGGAATCAACTTCGGCCTCATGCTCGGGCTCGCCTCGGTAGGTCTGTCCTTGGTATTCGGAACAACAGGTCTTTCTAACTTTGCTCATGGAGAGATGGTCACCTTCGGAGCTGTCGCTGCCCTAATTCTCGGTGTGGTTTTAGAAGTACCAATTTGGGTCGCTATTCCCGCGGCGGTGATCATTTCCGCCGGGTTCGGGTGGTCGATGGATGCCGGGCTGTGGAAACCCCTTCGAAAAAAGGGCCTGGGCATTGTTCAGTTGATGATCATCTCCATCGGCCTATCGCTGACTCTTCGGTACATAATTCAGTTCTTCATCGGTGGTGGAACCGAACAGCTTCCAGGCTTTGATTCACCGAAGATTAATCTCTTTGGATCCGTTGCACTGAGCGTCAATGACCTCTACTCGATGGGCATTTCCATCGTTGCGATTCTTGCATTTGCCTTCTGGCTACTTAGAACCAACACTGGGAAAGCTACGCGCGCAATCTCGGACAACCCGGACCTGGCCGCGGCCTCTGGTATCGACGTGGATAAAGTAGTGCGAATTGTTTGGATCGTATCGGCTGCACTAGCGGGACTCTCGGGCGTGCTCTGGGCATATTTCCGACCAGGCATCAAATGGGACATGGGAACGCAGATCCTCCTCCTTATCTTCGCCGCAGTTACCCTCGGCGGTCTCGGGACCGCATTCGGTGCACTGATTGGTGCGCTCGTTGTGGGAATTCTGGTCGAGACATCTAGCTTGTTCATCCCTTCAGATCTGAAATATGTAGGCGCGCTGGTCGTGCTAATTGGAGTACTACTCTTTAGGCCACAGGGCCTTATGGGACGAAGACAGAGAGTCGGATAGGAGGTAGCTCATGGACTGGGGAACGATTATAAATAACACCTTGGCAGGGCTGCTAACGCCCACCACAATTGCGTTCGCACTTGCAGCACTCGGCTTGGCAATGCACTTTGGATTTGCCGGTCTGCTGAACTTCGGTATCGCAGGATTCATGGCCATCGGTGCCTACGGGTATGCGATCTCGGTTCTAACTTTTGGTTTCCCTTGGTGGGGCGGAATGATCGTCGGCATCATCGGATCTATTTTGTTTGCGATTCTGCTGGGAGTTCCGACGCTGAGGCTTCGTGGAGACTACCTAGCAATTGTGACCATTGCGGCCGCTGAAATTGTGAGGCTGTTGTTCCTAACCACAGCATTCACCGATGTCACAGGAAGCGCCGACGGTCTCTTTGGCTACAACAACTCGGGCGGGTTCACCAGTGCGAACCCATTCCCTCCTGGATCCTACGGTTGGGGACCCTGGACCTACAACTCAGAGACTCTTTGGGTTCTTACCTTTGGACTTGGAGTCCTAGCTGTTTGTGTTTGGTTCCTGTGGGCTCTCATGCGATCTCCCTGGGGAAGAGTCATCAAGGGCATCCGCGAGGACGAGGAGGCCATAAGGGCTCTCGGTAAAAACGTCTTCGCCTACAAACTTCAGGCACTTATCATCGGTGGAATCTTCGGTGGAATGGGTGGAATTATTTACGCCGCATTCGCCAACGTTTCTCCGGGTGTCTACGTGACCTCAATCACCTTCTTCATCTGGACATCACTGCTACTCGGAGGCGCCGCAACTATTTGGGGTCCAGTTATCGGTGCAGTTATCTTCTGGACGCTGCAGGCCTTCTTATCAAACATCTTGCCGGAGCTAGCGCTAGCTGGAATCTTGCCAGTGTCCGGCACTCAAGCGGCAACACTAAGATTCGTGCTGGTAGGTATCGGGTTGATGTTGCTTGTGATTTACAGGCCTCAGGGTATTTTCGGAGACAAGAGGGAGCTGACCTTTGTCAAATAGCGACTCACCACAAAAATCAACCGGTCTACACATCGGAGAGGCTGGACCAGGCTGCAAAAAGACTGATCCAATGCTCATTATTGACCATGTCAAAAAGAGCTTCGGTGGTCTAACAGCAGTTGACGTTGAGCACCTGGAAATTCCGAAGAACGCCATCACGGCGCTTATTGGACCAAATGGTGCCGGCAAGACAACACTGTTCAACCTGCTAACTGGCTTCGACACTCCTGACACCGGCGAGTGGGAGTTCCTAGGAACCTCGCTATCGGGAGTCCCGAGCTACAAGGTTGCCCAAATGGGTCAAGTTCGAACTTTCCAGCTAACCAAGGCACTGAGCCTACTAACAGTGCTGGACAACATGAAGCTCGGCGCCAAGAACCAGGTCGGAGAAAGCATATTCCGCGCTCTGTTTCCAAGATCTTGGAGAAAACAGGATGCTGAGATTGAAATCAAGGCAATCGAACTTCTAAAGCGGTTCAAGCTTGATACCAAACAGGCAGATTTCGCGGCGTCCTTATCGGGTGGTCAACGCAAGCTTCTGGAAATGGCAAGAGCATTGATGACCGACCCCGTATTAGTGATGCTCGATGAGCCAATGGCCGGTGTGAACCCTGCTTTGACTCAGTCCTTGCTCGGCCACGTGCTGGACCTGAAAAAAGAAGGTATGACTGTGTTGTTTGTTGAGCACGACATGCACATGGTTCGACACATTGCCGACTGGGTGGTCGTAATGGCCGAAGGCAAGGTAGTAGCCGAGGGCCCACCCGAGACGGTTATGAACGAGCAGGCCGTAATCGATGCCTACCTTGGCGCCCATCAGGACACTGATCTTGGTGTTGTCACCGGAAGAATTAGCATCATCGACCAGGAGAAAGACAAATGACCCGAGTTGTAGATGTCAAGAACCTCACCGCCGGTTACTTGCCAGGGGTGAACATTCTGAATGAGGCAAACCTCTACGCCGACAAGGGTGAACTGATCGGAATCATCGGACCCAACGGTGCGGGTAAATCAACCCTTCTGAAGTCAGTCTTCGGGCTGGTAAAGGTTCGTGAAGGATCAATAACCCTGAATGGCGAAGACATCGTAGGTCAGAAGCCAAACCAGCTCGTGGCCAAGGGCGTGGGGTATATCCCTCAGAACAACAATGTTTTCCCGTCACTAACCATTGAAGAAAACCTTCAAATGGGTGTTTTCCAAGATCCAAAAAGCTACGACAAGCGTCTTGAATTCGTAGTTTCGATTTTTGACGAGCTCGGTAAGCGCCTAAAGCAGCGCGCAGGCTCACTATCCGGTGGTGAACGTCAAATGGTTGCTATGGGTAGGGCGCTAATGATGGAGCCAAGCGTTCTATTACTCGACGAGCCTTCCGCTGGACTTAGCCCTGTTAGACAGGATGAAGCCTTCCTTCGTGTTTCAGAAATCAACAAGGCCGGCGTGACCTGCATCATGGTTGAGCAAAACGCTCGTCGTTGCCTTCAGATCGCAGACCGGGCTTATGTTCTAGATCAAGGCACCGATGCCGTCACAGGCACCGGTAGAGAGCTTCTGAACGACCCCAAGGTCGTCGGCCTCTACCTGGGGACTCTTGGCACCTAAAAACAACCGTCCTCCAGGCTTTATCGCCGCAATAGGCGTGGCGATTGGTGCGGGTTTCGGCGTAGCGATCAAAAACGTAGGTCTAGGCATTGCCCTTGGGGTTGCCATCGGAGCAGCGTTTGAAACGAGCTCTCTCAGGTCCAAATAGAGTTACCAACCCCGTTCAGTTGGAGCAAAGTAACCCCTCGGCCAGGCTGAGGGGTTACTTCTTTAAGCGCTTTCAGCCACAAGCGGCTCTTGATATCGTTCAAGACCAAAGCGCCTGACACCCAGTCACGAGATTTCAATAAAGGCCGTAACACTCTGTTAAAAGAGGAACCCCCTCGGGCCTAGGCCAAAGGGGGTTCCTTGTTTGAAACTAACTACTAGCCACGAATGGTAGCTGGAACGTTGTTTCCATCGAACTGCTGGATAAGGATGTTACCGTCTGTTGGGTCTCCAACGTCATTGAAGGTAATGTTTCCCGATGGACCGTCATAATCTGCGGTTCCACCACCGTTGATGATGTCAGCACACTCAGCAAAGCTGGCGCACTTGGTACCGTCTCCAGTACCTCCAGAAACTTCCTGAAGCTTCTCTGACATGTTGGCACCCTGTGTGCTACGCGCCTCTAGAGCAGCAAGTGCAAGCACTATAACTGCGTCATAGGTCTCAGGACCATAGGCGTTTAGCTCCAAGGCTGCGTTGCCGCGTGCCTGCCAGTTAGCATCAAGCTTCGCAACGAAGTCAGCAATGTTTGCCTCGTTCACGCCTGGGTAGGTACCCTTGGCACCCTCAAGGGTGCCAGCAGCGAAGTCTTCAGAGTAGTTGGTTAGGTTACCGTCAACGAAGTAAAGCTTCTCACCAGGGAACTGGCTTGTTAGCTCAGGCACGATGGTCTTTGCCTCGTCGAATGTAATTAGAACGATTGCGTCTGGATCTCCGGCTAGTGCCTCAGCAATCTGAGCGGTGAAGTTAGTGTCACCAGTGTTGTAGGTAGGCTCCGCAATAACTTCGCCACCAGCAGCCTCGAAGGCAGCCTTGGTGAACTCAGCTAGACCGGTACCGTATGAGTCGTTTAGAACGATCATTGAGATTCTCTGGTGGCCGTCTTCTGCGATTAGGTTACCCAGAACTTCGCCCTGAAGTACGTCTGAAGGAGCGGTACGGAAGTACAGGCCCTTGTCCTCGTAGTCAGTGAAAGCTGCTGAGGTGTTAGCTGGTGAGAAGTGAATTACACACTCAGCAATAACACGGTCGATGAACTGTAGTGATACACCTGAAGATGCAGCACCAACGATTGCCTGAGCACCTGCGCCTAGAAGACGTGGGATTTCAGTGTCGTAAGCCTTGTTGTCGGTGTCACCAGAGTCGCCAAAAGTAGCGTCAATTGTGAGTCCCTTGTTAGCAGCGTTGATTTCGTCAATCGCTAGAGCAGCACCAGCTTCTTCTGGTGGGCCTAGGAATGCGAGGTTACCGGTCAAAGGCAGTGCGGTACCTAGGTTTAGTACTAGGTCTCCATCCTGCTCAGGACCTAGCTCACAGCCGCCGGCGGTTGTTGTCGCTGCACAGCCAGCCAGAACAAGCGCCGAAACGCCTGCTGCAGACAAAGCCATGAGTGCACGCGACCTGTTGTTCTTTACGGTCATTGTTGCTCCTTGAAATAGCAATTTAAATGCGAACACAGGCAGGGAGCCCGCGCGCTAGATAAAGCATACTAACTGCATCATTTCGCGGAGGTTAACTCAGTCAATAAAATTCAAAACTAGTCGGTGTCTTCGATGGGATTAGCAGCTTGAATCTCATTTTTCAACGATATCCGCTAAAAAAAGAGAACAAAGTAGGCTAAACAGACACTATTTTCGGTGGTCCTAAATTGAGTAACAATTCCATTCCGAATTTAAAGGGCTTCAACAATCGGCAAAATCGGCCTTCTTCGGAAGGCGTCTGCGGTCAGAATCGCCAGAGACACCCAAACCAATCCAAAACCAATCCACCGGACCGGAGGCATTTCCTCGCCCAAAATGAAGTATCCAGCTGAGAACTGGAGAATTGGAGTGAGGTACTGAATGAACCCGATCATCGAAAGTGGAATCCGGCTCGCAGCAGCACCGAACAAAATCAACGGAACCGCAGTCATGACTCCAAATCCAACTAGGACTGCCGCCTCCATAGGACCACTTAGAAGCATTACCGGTCCAAGGGATGCCACGACAATTAGTTGAATTATCGCTATTGGAAGCACCGTCGCAGATTCGATTGTGAAACTCTGCAAGGCTCCGATGTTTCGGCCCACTCTATTTTTAGCCAGCGAGTAGGTCCCAAAGCTCAGTGCCAAAATAATAGCTATCCAGGGTGGCCGACCGTAGTCAATTGTGAGCACCACAACTGCGACAAATCCGACACTTAGTGCTACCCACTGCATTCGTCGTAGCTTTTCTTTCAGTAAAACCACCGCGAACATGACTGTCACTAGCGGGTTTATGAAATAACCAAGAGACGTCTCGATGACATTACCGGTCACAACCGCGACGACGTAGACCTGCCAATTGATAAATATAAAAACAGCGGCCACTGCAACCCAGCCGAGTTTTTTCGGGGTTTTTACCAAAGATATAACTTGGCCCCAAGTCTTCGTAATCGTTACAAGCAGCGCGGCAAACAAGAAACCAAACACCACTCGCCAAACGACAGTCTCGAAAGGAGAAGCAAATTTAGACAGCTGGATAAGTAGAGGGAATGAGCCCCAAATAAGGTAAGCGCCCGCCCCAAAGCTCAGGCCTATCGTGTTTATAGAACGCTTCTTCACCGTGTAAGCCTAGAGGCATTAAACAAAAAAAGACCCGAGGATCCGGGCCTTTTTTTCGTAAATTTTTAGCGTTCGATAACCGCAAGAATGTCGCGAGCTGACAGAACAAGATAGTCCTGGCCGTCGTAGCGAAGCTCAGTTCCACCATATTTCGAGAAGATAACAAGATCTCCGACTTTCAAGTCAACGGGTATGCGCTCGCCGTCCTCGCTGAAGCGACCTGGTCCCACTGAAATGACCTCGGCCTCTTGTGGCTTTTCCTTTGCTGTGTCTGGGATAACCAGACCTGACGCAGTTACCTGCTCGGCCTCAAGTGGACGAACAACAACGCGATCTTCAAGTGGCTTAATAGAAACCGACACGGTTACCTCTTCTTTGTCTAAAGTTTGTGGATTAGCAGACTCCCATCGAGAGTGCTAACCCAACTTTAGGTGTTATCAAGCACTTGGTCAAGGTCAGCAGCCGCTATCGACAGCGGTAAGTTTAATGAGTGCCCGATCTAGACGAGAACATTTTTGGACCCGAAGCCAAGCAGTTGCTTGGCAAGCTGGGCTTCCTGGACGCAAAGGCGGACCTACTCAAACTGACAACCGATCTAAGAAAGCAAGGATATGAGCCTCAGCTAGTAGCTCTTTGCATTTCCCAGGCCAAACTCCGTTCAAGAGCGGTGCCAAAATTTGGATCTGAGCTTTCAAGCACAATGCTCTTCACCGAAGAAGGCCTCGAGCAGGCAACTCGTCAACAAGTTGCCGCCTGGCACGCCCAAAGGTTTTTGACTCATGGAATCAAATTGGTCACGGACCTTGGTTGCGGCATCGGCGGTGACGCACTGGCCTTCGCTAAGGCAGGCCTTGAGGTAGCGGCCATCGAAAAGGACGAACTTACTGCGAAAATGGCAAGGCACAATCTGCATGACTATTCATTGGCAAAAGTCTCTAATGCCGATGCTCTAGATGTCGAAGCCGAATCGACAGCGTTCTGGCTTGACCCGGCAAGGAGAAAACTTAGCTCTAAAGCGGCGGGAAGAGTCATGCTCAAGCCCGAGGACTTTTCACCGAATCTAAACTTCGCCTTTGAAATCGGATCAAAGCACACTGCGGGCATAAAGCTCGCCGGGAGCTTGCCTCACGAATTGATCCCGGAGGACTGCGAAGCAAATTGGGTTTCTCATAACAATGAACTTGTAGAAACCGTGCTGTGGTTTGGCGAACTCGGCCAAAGAGGCAAGAGATCGGCCCTTATTTTGGCCGACACGGTGATTGAGTATTCCGCTGACTTGATTCAGGCGCCGATAAATGAAGTCGGCAAGTACGTTTACGACCCCAATCCGGCCCTGGTTAGGTCCCACCTGCTTGGAGCGTTTGCGATTGAAAATGGGCTCTGGGGCATCGCACCTTCAATCGCATATCTAAGTTCAGATAGTGAACTTATTTCGCCTTGGCTAAGGGGGTTTGAGGTTTTGGAGGCACTGCCACTTGATGTAAAAAGGATTGCCAAGAGAATGAGTGAGCTTGACATTGGAACACTTGAAATCAAAAAACGTGGAGTGGACATAACTCCCGAGCAGCTCCGCCCAAAGTTGAAACTTAAAGGAAAAAATACCGCCACCCTGATTCTCACCAGGGTGGGCGACGCTCGTAAAGCACTGGTCTGTCAGCCACTCAGCTAACGACTAGCAACCTGTGACTAGTCGTCATGACCACGCATGCCACCGAATCCCCGCTGCAATTCGAACATGTCCTGCCCAAAAGGCTGGTGGCCAAATGACCCTGGCTCTACAAAAGCCGTAACGGAAGCTGCGAGTATTCCAAAAACAACCCACAATCCGATAGTCACATATCCGATGGTGACACCGGTAATTGCCAGCTTGCGACCGTTTTGGTCGGACCGCTTTATCTGAGCCAACGCAATGTGCCCGGTGATAATTGCAGCCACCGCACCAATGCTTGTAAGCGCAGTCGCCAAGGAGACAACTGCCAAGCTATTGAGAGAGCGCCAATCAAACCGCTGTCTGTTTACCACTGCTACTTCTGGTGCTTGTTCGGGATGGATCTGCTCAGCGGACTCTTGATCCTTTGCAGCGGATGAATCTTTCGATTTCTTCGGAACCTTGTCGGTCATAATCTATTTTCCTGTCTACTTATTAGTGACAGCAAAGCACCCTTCACTGGGAGTTGTTTGGGCGTTTCCTGAGCGTTAGCTGCGTGCGCTTAGAGCGTCTGGACTTTTGTGACCTCGAGGGTGGACTCCGCTCCGAAGCCAAGACCACTTGGTGGCCGGCCGGCCATTATTAGTTGTGCGCCAATAGAAGCAATCATTGCTCCGTTGTCTGTGCATAGCGAGAACCGTGGAATCCGAAGCTCGATATCAGCTTCATCGCAGCGTATCTTCGCCACCTGACGAAGCCGCGCGTTGGCAACAACGCCGCCGCCAAGCAGCAATCGCTTCACCCCGTGAGCCTCGCAGGCATTGATTGCCTTGGTGAGCAACACATCCACCACTGCCTCTCTAAAGCTTGCAGCAACGTCCGGTTTTGACATTTCTAGTCCGGCGTCGCCTGCTTTTTCAACATGCCTGGCAACTGCAGTTTTGAGACCCGAGAATGAAAAATCAAACCTGTGAGCGTCCATGTCCTTTGGCAACGACAGTCCGCGTGGAAACCGAATGGCCTTTGGATTGCCGCCTTCAGCGAGCTTGTCTATTTGCGGCCCACCCGGGTAGGGCAGCCCCAAAACCCTGGCGACCTTGTCAAAGGCTTCACCGGCAGCGTCGTCAATTGTTTCGCCCAGTAGCTCCACGTCGTCCAATAAGTCGCGCACCAACAGCAGAGACGTGTGACCTCCAGAAACCAGAAGTGCGATTGTCGGAAGCGAAACGGTTCCATTTTCCAGCACGTCCGCCCCCACGTGGCCCACCAGGTGGTTGACAGCGTAAATCGGCAAACCATGCGCTATGGCGAGCGCCTTTGCCGCGCCAATTCCGACCATCAAGGCTCCAGCTAGGCCTGGTCCATTGGCCACCGCAATAGCGTCGATCTGACTCATAGTGAGGTTCGCCTCTTTGAGAGCTTCAGCAATGGTGGGCTGAAGTGCCTCAAGGTGAGCCCTTGCGGCCACCTCGGGTACCACCCCGCCAAACTTCGCGTGCTCCTCCATGGAGCTGTGAAGAGCGTTTGCAAGAAGCCGATTACCCTTGACGATTCCGATGCCTGTTTCGTCGCAGGTGCTTTCAACGCCTAGGACAATCGGTTGCTCAATCGCCAGCCTCATCACCAAGGCATCGGCCCCGGAAGGCTGGTAATAGTTTTTTCGGACGTCAATCTGCTCAAACCCGAGCGAGTTGTAGAGGCTTATGGCGGCATCATTATCAACGCGCACCTCAAGGAACATCGCCTCCGAGCCGAGGGATAATGCCTTAGAAATTAACTTCTTGGCAAGAATTCTCCCGAGGCCTTTGCCCTGATTGGAAGATGTAACCGCAAGAGTCTGAATGTCACTGGTGTAACTTGCCGGAATGGAACTGAGGCCGGCATAGCCAACTAGGCCATTTTCAAACGCTCCAAAATAATCGGTGAATGGCCCTTCAAGCTCGGAACGAAAAGAATTCTCCTCCCAAGCTTCGCCGGGAAATAACTCGTGTTCGATCTTCATGAGCTCCGGAAGATCCGCCGCTGTCAGTTGTCTAAATTTCATTAGCCGGTGACCCGCTTTCCGGCAGATGGCGTGACATCCGGTGACCGCAAGTACAAGGCACTGGTGTCGGTTAGATCCATCTTCTGATTCAGTGCCCAAACCGCGTACTCACCTATCAAACCCGCGTCACACTCCCCGCTAACTGTCACAAAATCAGAGTAGCTCTCGAGTTCTTGGTGCGTTGCAACGCTCGGCGGCACTACCTGAGTGCCGTCCTCAAACCCAGCTATGAACAGCTCTTTGCGCTTTGCGTCTGCCACCACCAAAACTTTTCCAATCGCGTGCTTTCTTGCGACTGCATTCAACGTGATAACACCACAAGCTGGTATCTCCAACGCTGTTGACATTGCGATGCCGGCAGCGACCCCGACTCGCAAGCCGGTGTAAGGAGCCGGACCCCGTCCAACCGCGACTAGCGTTAGGTCGGCCGGAAAAATGCTGGCTTCCTTGAGAGCCCCCTGAATTGCAAGCCCAATGTTCTCGGCGTGACCGAATCGATCATCGAAGTTTATAAACGAGAGCCTATTAACCCCATCAAAAACAGCGGCACTTGTACCGGCTGATGTGTCAATTGCCAGAATCAAACTTCACCTCCTGCCATCTGGGTCCGTGACCGGTAATTTCCAACTCGCGAACATCTTCTTTGCTGGATCGGTCAATTTCGATAAGGAGCCAATTCTCAAAACTGTCATCAATAAAGTCTCTGGGCCACTCGATAACGACAATTGAATTTGAGAAATCTATGTCCAGGTCATCAAGCTCAATAGCCGATGAAAGCCTGTAAGCATCAACGTGCACCAACTTTGGTCCGTCCTTTGTTCGATGTGTTCTTGCCAGCACAAAAGTGGGTGACTGAATGGTCCCAATGGCTTCAAGTCCCGCGCCAATGCCGCGAGTCATAGTGGTTTTTCCTGCTCCCAGCTTCCCCGAGAGTAAAACCAAATCCCCCGGCTGCAATTTTTTGGCGAGCCTCGATCCAAATGCCTCCATGGCCTCCGGTGTTTCTATAGTTAGCCTCATGGTTCTAGAAAAACCCGGTTCGCACGGCCCCCGACTCTCGTAACCACTTCGTAGTTAACTGTTCCAGCACTTTCCGCAAGAGTTTCGGCAGTGGGCTCATTGCGCGCGGAGTCGCCAAAAATGACAACCTCGTCACCCATAGAAATTTCGGAGTCGCCAACATCCACCACGAACTGATCCATTGCAACTCTTCCAACGACCGGAAATAGCTTCTGGCCAATCTTGACCCTCGCTCCTTGAGAAATCCGTGGCATGCCTTCGGCATAGCCGAAGGGCACAAGTGCGAGCCTGGTTGGCTTTTCGGTTTTGTACCTATATCCGTAGGAAACGCCTTGCCCGGCCGGGACCGACTTGAGGTTGACGACCTTCGCGACGGCGCTCATGACAGGCTTCACTGCTAACCCCTCTAGTGCACGGTCCTCGAATGGGTTCAAGCCATACAGAACAATCCCGCAGCGCACCATGTCATAGCGCATGCCGGGATAACTGATTGCCGCTGCCGAGGCTGCGAGGTGCTTGATGTCTATTTTTACCCCAGCCTCCTCCAGCATCAAGTAGACCGAATCGAACACGACTTGCTGAGCGAAATCTTCTGCCTCCGAGGTATTTGCTATGTGGCTTAGAAGGCCCTGAACTTTTAGGCGCCTGTCTTGAATTATCTTCACCACTTCCGGAATCTGGTCCGGCATAAAACCGTTGCGGCCAAGGCCAGTGTCCACTTTCAAGTGAATGACGGCTTCCCCAGGAACCGATTCAAGCTGCTGGATTGTCGAAATGCCGAGAATGATGTTTTGCTCCACAGCGGATTGCAGATCGTCCTGCTCATCCAACAACCAGCACATCACCGGGGCGTTGATGCCGGCCAGTCGCAGCGAAATTGCTTCGTCTAAGTCTGCAACTCCGAGAACATCAACTCCTATTTTATCGAGGGCATTTGCCACCTCGATAATCCCGTGCCCATAGGCATTGGCTTTGACAACGGCCATTACTTTTGCCGGACCAAAAGCGGATTTCAGAGCCAAATAATTGGAGCAGATTCTTCCTAAATCAATTCTTAGTTCTCGCATCTAATTACCCTCCAGTACAACCATGGCAATTGCAAACCCGTTGTCATGAGACAGTGAAAGGTGAGTGGACAGTACTCCCATGGAAGCCAACGCTTCCGCGCTGTTACCTGAAAGCGCCAGCATCGGCTTCCCTAATTCGTCAGTATCTACTTCGACCTCTATCCAAGACAGACGACTGGGATCTCCCATGGCTTTGGCTAAGGCCTCCTTGGCAGCAAATCGAGCAGCCAAGGATTCATCCTTCAGGCTTCGCTCTTTGTCAGTGAAAAGCCTGGCTGCTAATGCTGGGGTTCGTTGGATACTCTTACTCAGTCTTTCGACTGAGCACAGGTCCACCCCAATACCAATAATCACTATTCCACTGTGACGGACTTGGCAAGGTTTCTCGGCTGGTCAACGTCGAGTCCCTTGGCGTTTGCCAGCTCCATCGCAAATGCCTGGAGAGGTATCACTGCTAGCTGGCCGGCAAGCAGTGGCATGGTTTCTGGAATGAAGAAAACCTCATCGGCAAAGCTAGAAACCTCGGAATCACCGACCTCGGCAATTGCTATTACTCGAGCTCCGCGAGCCTTGATCTCTTGGATGTTAGAAACCACCTTGGCGTGTAGCGAGCCCTCGCCCCTTTGAGATGGGACTATTACAATTACCGGCTGACCCTCTTCGATAAGAGCAATGGGCCCATGCTTAAGCTCGCCCGCTGCGAAACCTTCGGCGTGGATATATGCCAGCTCTTTGAGTTTCAGGGCCCCTTCGAGCGCAATGGGGAAAGCGATATTTCTTCCTAGAAACAGCACTGAATTGGCCTTCGAGTAACTCTTAGCGAGCTCACCGATTTCCGAAATCGACTCCAGTACTTCCTTGATCTTTCTTGGGAGGGTAAGTAATTCAAGCCCGATCTTTTTTAGTTCCGCCTCGGGCATGCTCTTACGCTGCCAGGCAAGGACTAGTCCAACCAGTTGACCCGCTGTCACCTGAGCTGTGAACGCCTTTGTTGATGCCACTGCCACCTCTGGTCCGGCGTGGGTGTAAATCGTCGCGTGGGCTTCTCTCGCCAAAGTTGCGCCCTGTGTATTGCAAACCGCAAGCACTTTCGCGCCGCTCTCAACAGCGTGACGAACAGCCATGAGCGTGTCCATGGTCTCTCCGGACTGGCTCATCGCAATGACGAGAGTCTTCGAGTCGATTACTGGGTCACGATATCTAAACTCGTGTGCAAGCTCCACTCCGACCGGTATACGCGCCCATTTTTCAATGGCGTACTTGGCGGCCTCCGCAGCATAAGCTGCCGTTCCGCAGGCCACAAAGATTATCCGCTCCACTTCAAAAAGTTGGTCAATCCCTTGGATTTCAGTGAGGTTCACCGAGCCATCCGAAGCAATTCGACCCATTAACGTGTCGCCAACGGCCTGAGGCTGATCCGCAATCTCCTTGGCCATAAAAGATGGCCAGCCACCTTTGGAGGCCGCTGTGGCATCCCAATTGACCTCGAACCTTTCCATTTCAACTGGGTTGCCCTGAAAATCCGTAATCAAGACTGAATCCTTACGAAGCTCAACGATTTGATCTTGGCCCACCGCAACCGCGTGCTTGGTGTGTTCAACGAAAGCTGCGACATCGGAGCCTAAGAAGTTCTCGCCGTCTCCCAGGCCAATTACCAGAGGTGAGTTTCTTCTAGCAGCCAGGACCAGGTCGGGTCTATCCTCGTGCACGCAGAGTAGCGTGAACGCTCCCTCTAGAAGGTTTACAACTGCCCTAAAGGCCGCCGTCAGGTCCTGTGACTTGTCATATTCGATAGCAACTAAGTGAGCAACAACCTCACTGTCTGTCTCCGATGCAAAGGCAACGCCGCGACCTACTAGGTCTTTTTTTAGGGAAGAAAAGTTTTCAATGATTCCGTTGTGGATTAGTGACAACTTCTGATGACTGCCACCGATGTGAGGGTGCGCATTTCCATCAGTTGGGGCGCCGTGTGTGGCCCATCTTGTGTGGCCGATTCCAATGTGCGAATCGGCTATTGGATTGTCCACTAGCTCTTGCACAAGCACTGCTACTTTGCCGGCGCGCTTGCGTGTTTCCAATCCGTTGGCCTGCGAAATCAACGAAACGCCAGCCGAGTCGTAGCCACGATATTCCAATCGCTTTAGGCCTCCGATCAGAACCTCGAGCGCTGATCCCGGGCCGACATACCCAACTATTCCACACATGAGCCCTAATTCTAGGGCAGAATAGGCCCTTGTGAGCACAGCGCACGGCACTGATAGCCTTTCCCCATATCTCGCCATAGAGCGAGCAGATTGGGCTGAGCTAGGCAACGCAACGCAACTACCTCTAACCGAACAAGAGGTCACAAAGCTGCGCGGTCTGGGCGATTTTCTAGATATGAGGGAAGTAACGGAGGTCTATCTTCCCGTTAGCCACCTGCTATCTCTGTACGCCACCTCAACTCAGGCCTTGCATCGAAACACCGAAGGTTTTTATGGAGCGAGAGCTCAAAGAACACCCTTCATAATCGGAATAGCCGGGTCCGTCGCCGTTGGGAAATCAACCGCCGCAAGGTTACTTAGAGAACTGATGACAAGGTGGGAGGGCACCCCAAAAGTCGAGCTAGTCACCACTGACGGGTTTCTATACCCAAATGCAGAATTAGAGCGACGCGGACTTCTAGCAAGAAAAGGATTTCCAGAAAGCTATGACCGCAAGAGATTGCTGCAGTTCATCGCAGACATAAAATCAGGAAAAACTGGCGTGACTGCGCCAGTATATGACCACCTGATCTATGACATCATTCCGGATGAATTTGCGACAGTTAACGCTCCGGATGTTCTGATCGTTGAGGGACTGAACGTCTTACAGCCTCCGTCTACCGGCCAGGAAGTTGCTCTGAGCGACTATTTTGATTTCAGTATCTACATAGACGCGGATCCGGGCACGATCAAAAAGTGGTACCTGTCAAGATTTGACCAACTTTGGGAAACGGCTTTTCTCAACCCGAGATCTTACTTCCACCAACTAACAACGGAACTCACCAAGGAACAAGCTGTAGCTCGAGCGGCCGGCTTCTGGAAAGACATAAATCTTCCGAACTTGAAGCAAAATATTGAGCCGACCAGATCAAGGGCCACTTTGGTAATGCAAAAAGGTGAGGGGCACAGAGTTCAAAGAGTTCAGGTTAGAAAGATTTAGTTCTCGTCAACAAATCTAGTATCCACACTTACAAGACAGTCTGGTCGCTTCATGCCGGCAGCTAGCCTCTCGTCGGAAGCGTCGTAGAGATTTTGAATCTCCAAGAAATCATCAAGTGACCCATGAACCGAAACTGCCCAAATAAACTCACTGTTTTTATTGTCTACGTACATGAATTCAACATGGAAACCAAACTGGTCCCTGATCGGAAGAACTTCTTGATTTAGCCATGCCCGAAATTCCTCGAGCATCCCCGGCACTATTTGATAACGACGCAGCTGAACAGTTTTAGCCAATAGCAAGCCGCGTCTCAACCATGCGAGCGATGCGATCAGCCCAGCCCTGCGCGGTTCCATGATCTGCGGCTTCCACCATCACCCTGACCAGAGACTCAGTGCCGGAGGCTCGCAGTAATACGCGGCCCTCGTCCCCAAGTTCAGCGGCCGCTTGGGAAACCAGCTCCTGCAAGGCAGCATCATTCACCCGAGACTTATCAACGTCTGGCACGTTTATCAAAACCTGAGGAAAAACCGGCATCTCCGATGACAATTCAGCCAACGACTTACCGGTCTGTATCATCCTGGACGCAATCTGAAGGCCGGTTAGAACTCCATCTCCAGTAGTTGCATACTGGGAAAAGATTATGTGACCGGACTGCTCGCCGCCCAGTGAGTACCCACCATCGCGCATCGCCTCAAGGACGTAGCGATCGCCAACTTGCGTCTCGATAACCTCAATTTCATGCTTTTTCATCGTCAAACGAAGGCCCAGGTTTGACATCACGGTGGTGACCAAGGTGTTCCGGGCAAGGTCCCCTGATTCCTTCATGCTGATTGCCAAAATCGCCATGATGTGATCTCCATCAACGATGTTGCCAAGGTGATCAACTGCTAGCGTTCGGTCAGCATCTCCGTCGTGTGCAATACCAAAATCGGCATTATTTTCTAACACGGCTGCCTGCAGCGCGCTCAGATAGGTAGAGCCATAGCCGGCGTTAATGTTCAGTCCGTCTGGATCCGCACCAATCAAAACAACTTCTGCGCCGGCGTCAATAAACGCCTGCGGGGAAATAGCGCTTGCCGCTCCATTGGCCGCATCGATAACAACCTTGAGGCCCTTTAGGCTAACTCGAACTGCCCCAAGAAGATGGATAAGATAGCGATCTTCCGCATCTGAGAATCTAGTTATTTTGCCAACCTCGGCACCAATCAAGTTGTGGCTATTACCAAACTCCGCTTCGATCTGGTCCTCGATCGAGTCTGGAAGCTTGTGGCCGCCTCGCGAGAAGAATTTAATTCCATTATCGGGTGCCGAGTTATGGCTTGCCGAGATAATGACTCCGAAGTCAGCACCGATGTCTGCCGTCAAGTAAGCGGCTGCGGGAGTAGGAACGACGCCGGCATCAAAAACATCTATGCCGGAAGCAGCTAATCCCGCGGATACGGCAGCGGAAATAAAGTCGGAGGAGATTCTTGGATCGTGTGCGATTACAGCTCTAGGTCTTTCGCCGTTTTCCCTGGCGGTCTTGGCAAGAACAATGGCCGCAGCCTGAGCCAGCTTGAGAGCAAACTCGGCCGTAATTTCACGGCCCGCTGTTCCGCGAACCCCATCGGTGCCAAAAAGCCTGGCCATGGCGAAGTGCTTCGCTTAGCGCTTCGAGAACTGAGAGGCCTTGCGAGCCTTCTTTAGACCGGCCTTCTTTGACTCGATCACGCGTGAGTCGCGACGAAGGAAGCCAGCCTTTTTCAAAATGGCTCGGTTGTTGTCGGTATCCATCTCATTTAGAGCACGGGAGATACCAAGTCTTAGTGCACCGGCTTGCCCAGCGATTCCTCCGCCGTCGATGCTAGCTGTGACGTCGTATGCGCCTTGCAGCTCAAGGACAGTAAAAGGGTCGTTGATAAGTTGCTGGTGCAACTTATTTGGGAAGTAATCCTCGATTGAACGCTTGTTCACGGTTATTTTGCCGGTACCAGGAACTAGTCGAACTCGAGCAACTGCCTCTTTGCGTCGACCTAGGCCGGAGCCCGGCTGAGTCAGGTTGCCGCGCGAGCGCACAGCCTTCACTGGCTCTGACTCGGTTGAGTAGGAAGTATCTGCTGCGACTTCTGGTGTCTCTTCGACTTTGTTATCTGCCAAGGTCATTGTCCTTACTGGGCGATCTGATCGATGGTGAAAGGCTTGGCCTTTTGGGCCTCGTGTGGGTGGTTGCTGCCTGCGTAAACCTTTAGCTTGCCAATCAGCTGGTCGCCCAGCTTGTTCTTGGGAAGCATTCCGCGAATTGCCTTCTCGACAGCACGCTGAGGGTTCTTCTCCATTAGGTCGGAGTAAGACGTAGTGGTCAAGCCACCTGGATAACCCGAGTGACGGTAAGCCTTCTTCTGTGCCAGCTTGTCGCCGGTTAGAACGACCTTCTCAGCGTTGACGATGATGACAAAGTCACCGTTGTCCATGTGAGCTGCGAATGTTGGCTTGTGCTTGCCACGAAGCAATATTGCCGCGTGAGACGCAAGGCGCCCCAGCACGATGTCTGTGGCGTCAATGACAAACCACTCGTGGCTCAGCTCGCTGGCCTTTGGCGAATAAGTACGCACGCTAAATTACCTCATAGTTTCGTTTGTGTGATTCCGCTTTGTAGAAAGCGGTTTCAAACCTGCCGGCAAAGCCGGACCAAGGGCTAAGTCTAGGGGATTGATGGCCGCCTGGTCAAACAGAATTATCACTGGTTTCTCGCATCACGCGGTTTAAGATCGCCTGCTTGGCATACTCCGCTGGTTCCGGGTAGTCAATTGACTCCAAACTCAAGCCCTTGGCGTCGATTGTCTTGAATTTATTGGCGCGCTGGCCCGTCTCTTGGACAGTGGCAAGGTCTTGAATGCTTAGCCGTCCATCAGCGACGGCGATAATCGAGCCCACCAGAGACCGAATCATGTTGTGGCAAAAAGCATCCGCGTGAATATCTATTGTTATCAGACCGTCATCTTGCCGTGAAACCTCAAAAACCGTAAGGTTCCGAATTGTACTGGCGCCGACTCTGGGTCTGCAAAATGCGGCGAAGTCCTTCAGGCCGATTAGTTTCTTGGCGGCCAAGTTCATAATTTCCACATCGAGCATTCGCTTGTGAGTAAGGGTATAGCGGACCGTCATTGGGTCTTTTTTGAACTTCGGATCGGCAATCGTGTACCTATAGCGTCTTCCGACGGCGCTAAACCTGGCATCGAAATCAGACGTTATCTGGTTAATATCTAGAATAATCAGGTCCTCGGCGATGAGGGTGTTCAGCCTAAAGGCATTCAATGGATCTCGCCCTATGCGAGAAAGTCGCTTCTGGGGGATGTCTAGGTGGCAAACTTGGTGCTTTGCGTGCACCCCAGAATCGGTTCTGCCGGCAACCCGCATGTCAAAATCAGTCTTACTTTTTCCAAAAACTTTTTCAAACATTTTGACCAAGTCGCCCTCGACGGTTCGAAGCCCAGGCTGTTTCGCCCACCCTGCAAAGTCGGTTCCGTCATACGCAAGGTCTACCCGAAAGCGAACAAGCCCGCCAGAATCACTAGCGGGCTTGTTCATGTCAATCTTCTTCGTGGCTTTAAGCCTTAGGCTCTTCAGCCTCTTCGGCTGGAGCTTCGGTAACCTCTGCTGCCGGAGCTTCAGGGGTTTCCTCGGCTGGAGCTTCAGTCACTTCGGCTACTGGAGCCTCAGTTGCTTCTTCAACAACATCCTCAACAACTTCTTCAGCAACTGGCTCAGCTACTGCGTTGGTTGCTACGTTGTTGACTGGCTTTGACTTCGAGGTCTTTGGCTTGGGCTGTACCTGCTCCAACACAAGCTCGATGACTGCCATAGGCGCGTTGTCGCCCTTACGGAAGCCAAGCTTGGTGATGCGGGTGTAACCGCCCTCACGGTCAGCAACTAGAGGCGCGATCTCGGTAAAGAGCTCGTGGACGATGTTCTTGTCCGTGATCTGTCTCATGACTCGCCGTCTAGCAGCAAGGTCTCCGCGCTTTGCGAACGAAACCAAACGCTCGGCAACCGGACGCAGGCGCTTGGCCTTGGTCTCGGTTGTAACGATCCGCTTGTGCATGAACAGCGAGGTGGCCATGTTACGAAGCATCAATCGCTCGTGGGCAGGTCCGCCTCCTAGGCGTGGTCCCTTAGTTGGTGTAGGCATTTGTTTCTCCTTGTATTTCTAAAGGTTAGATCTGGTCTTCGTCGAAGCCGCCACCGAAGTAAGCGGAATCAAAACCTGGGACGGCGTCCTTGAACTTCAACCCAAGCTCGGTGAGCTTATCGCGTACTTCATCAACGGACTTGGAGCCGAAGTTGCGAATGTTCATCAACTGGTCTTCGCTCAAAGCAATTAGCTCTAGAACGGTGTTGATTCCCTCGCGCTTTAGGCAGTTGTAAGAACGAACGGTTAGGTCCAGGTCTTCAATTGGAGTGCTTAGTTCATTGGAGGCAGCGATTTCGACCGGTGCTGGGCCAATTTCGATACCTTCGGCTTCATCGTTTAGTTCCTTGGCCAGGCCAAACAACTCGACCAATGTCGAACCGGCGGAAGCAACTGCATCACGTGGCTCAACCGACTGCTTGGTCTCCACGTCAACAATCAGCTTGTCAAAGTTAGTGAACTCACCGGCACGAGTAGCTTCGACGCGGTAGGAAACCTTAAGCACTGGGCTGTAGATGGAGTCGACTGGGATTACTCCGGCCTCGGCATCTGGGTTGCGGTTTTGAGATGCCTGAACATAGCCGCGACCGCGCTCAATGATGAACTCGATCTCTAGCTTGCCCTTAGCGTTCAAGGTCGCAAGGACTAACTCTGGGTTGTGGACCTCAACGCCGGCTGGAACCTGAATGTCCGCGGCGGTTACTGGGCCTGCAGCACTCTTGGTCAAGTGAGCAACCACCGGAGCGTCGTGCTCTGAGGAAACCACTAGGTTCTTGATGTTAAGAATTACCTCAACAACGTCCTCCTTGACACCTGCGATTGTTGAGAACTCGTGGCTGACACCTTGGATGCGAATGTTTGTTACAGCTGCACCTGGAATCGAGCTGAGCAAAGTGCGTCGCATCGAGTTACCGAGGGTGTAGCCGAAACCTGGCTCTAGCGGATCCAAAATGAAACGTGAGCGGTTTGGACCTAGAACTTCTTCGTGCAATGTGGGGCGCTGTGCAATTAGCACTATTGGTTCCTTTCATCTGAACATCCACTATTTGATGTTCGTCATGGAGACACTCAGGCGGGCACCTGTGTGCGTGAGGCGTTAGATTTTTTTAGTTATACGCGGCGACGCTTTGGTGGGCGGCAACCGTTGTGAGCCTGTGGAGTCACATCGCTAATTGAGCCAACCTCCAGGCCGGCGGCCTGCAGCGAACGAATTGCTGTCTCTCGTCCAGAGCCGGGGCCCTTTACGAAAACATCAACCTTGCGGATACCGTGTTCTTGGGCCTTGCGGGCGGCCGACTCGGCTGCCATTTGGGCTGCAAAGGGGGTTGACTTACGTGAACCCTTGAAACCAACATCTCCAGAGGACGACCAAGAGATAACTGCTCCGGTTAGGTCGGTGATGGTGATGATGGTGTTGTTGAAGGTCGAGCGGATGTGCGCCTGACCTACTGGAATATTCTTCTTGTCCTTGCGGCGAGGCTTGCGTGCTGCCGCGGATGCTTTAGGGGCTGCCATTTGATTTTCTCCTAGATCCTTGAGCCGCGACTAGCGGGCTGCCTTCTTCTTGCCTGCTACGGTGCGCTTTGGACCCTTGCGTGTTCTTGCATTGGTCTTGGTGCGCTGTCCGCGGACCGGAAGGCCCTTACGGTGACGAATTCCTTCGTATGAGCCGATCTCAACCTTGCGGCGAATGTCTGCTGCAACTTCACGGCGAAGGTCACCCTCAACCTTGAAGTTCTGATCAATGTTGTCGCGAAGTGCGATCAACTGATCATCAGTCAAGTCTTTAACTCTTATGTCTTCTGAGATGTTGGTGGCCGTCAGAATCTCGCGTGAACGAGTTGGGCCGATGCCATAGATGTAAGTAAGGGAAATCAACACTCGCTTGTCGCGAGGGATGTCCACTCCGGAGATACGTGCCATTATTTGTCTTTCGTTTTTTTGAAGGTCTGGGACAGCTCCATCTCAACTTGGCAAGTTGAGCCCCGGCCTTCAAACCGAGGGTTAGCTTTCGCTTGGTGCTGGCTTTTACTATTCAGTTTTGAGCTGGGGCCTGTTAGCCCTGGCGCTGCTTGTGACGAGGGTTCTCGCAAATAACCATCACGTTTCCGTGACGACGAATGACCTTGCACTTATCGCAGATCTTCTTGACGCTTGGATTAACCTTCATGCTTTTTCTTTCTACTTGTAGCGGTAAATTATGCGGCCGCGAGTCAGATCGTATGTCGACAGCTCAACTATCACGCGGTCTCCGGGGAGAATGCGGATATAGTGCTGACGCATCTTTCCCGAGATGTGGGCTAAAACTAGGTGGGCGTTGGTTAGCTCCACCCGGAACATTGCGTTGGGTAGGGCTTCAACGACCGATCCCTCGATCTCGATAACGCCATCTTTGTTGGCCATGCACTCACTTAATCACTACTGGTTTAGCGTTACGAACGCGCAAAAACTCTTAAAAATCTCAAAGGTTTTCACGCAGAAACGCCAAGTCGCAATTCTAAGGGGTTTTTGCCACGAAAGCTAGTGGCTAACCCAAAGAGACGGGGGCAATCCCGAAGGGCTTTAGGCCTTCGGCACCACCATCAACTGCGGTCAGAACCCAAATACCACCGTCGTGCACCGCAACGGAGTGCTCCCAATGAGCCCCGTCCGAATTATCGGTTGTGGCTACACCCCAGTCGTCATCTAGAACGAAGGTGTTTTGGTCGCCGGCAGTGATCATTGGTTCGATTGCGACGCAGAGCCCAGACTGCACCTTCGGTCCAGCATCACGGACTCGATAATTGAATACCGGCGGGTCTTCATGCATCGACCGCCCAATACCGTGACCAACATACTGCTCTAGAATTCCGTAGGGTCCCTGGGTAAGGACGTAATCCTGAACAGCCACTCCGACTTCATTTAGCTTCTTTGCAGTCGCCAGGGCAGCTATCCCGGCCCAAAGAGAGCCCTCACACACATCAGAGAGTTGCTGGCGCTTTAGAACCCGCTCACCGGATGCACCCGGCACCACCATCGAAAAGGCACTGTCGCCATTCCAGCCGTCAATTTCGGCCCCGCAGTCGATTGAAACCAAATCACCGGCTTCCAAAACAAGCTTGGACGGTATTCCGTGGACCACGGTTGAATTTACAGACGCGCATACTGTGTGGGAATACCCAGGCACCAGCTGAAAGTTTGGAACTCCCCCGCCGCCGCGAATGGTTTTTTCCGCTATTTGATCAAGTTCGAGGGTTGTCACACCTGGCCTAATGGCAGCTCTGACGCTCGCAAGAGCCTTGGCAGTGAGCAGGCCTGCCACTCGCATTTTTAGAATCTGGTCCGGCGTTTTTAGCTCGTAACTCTTACGCATCTTCACTTAGGCCGCGGGCATTCAAGACCTCGGAAATTCGAGCAGTGACGACATTGACCTCGCCAAGCCCATCCACCTTTGCCACTAACGAACGCGATGCGTATACGTCGATCAGAGGTGCAGTTTGCTCCTCGTAAATTGTCTGTCGTTTGCGAATGACCTCAGGGGTGTCATCGGTGCGACCCTGCTCCTCAGCTCTGTTTGCGAGCCTGGAAACCAGCTCTTCCCTGTCTGCTGTTAGTTGAACGACTACATCGAGTTTCGTGCCGTTCTGAGCCAGAAACTCGTCTAGTTTTTCAACCTGATCGAGGGTTCTTGGGTAACCGTCTAGTAAAAACCCATTCAGAACGTCCGCCTGGGCCAGTCGATCTTTCACTAACGCGTTGGTCAGAGAGTCCGGCACGTATTCGCCGCGATCCATGTAGCCCTTTGCCTCAATCCCGAGAGGAGTCTCATCTGCGACATTCTTGCGAAATATGTCACCTGTGGAGATTGCAGGTATGGAGTAACGAGTTGCAAGGAGCGCCGCCTGAGTCCCCTTGCCGGCACCCGGAGGGCCGATCAAAAGGATGCCGATCACTTGAGGAGGCCCTCGTAGTTTCGCTGCTGCATCTGAGCACTGATTTGCTTAACAGTGTCCAGACCAACACCAACGATGATCAAGATCGACGTTCCTCCGAATGGGAAGTTTTGATTGGTTCCAATAGCAGTGAATGCAACCAACGGAATTAGCGCGATCAAACCTAGGTAAATAGCGCCCGGGAAAGTGATGCGGCTGATTACATACTGCAAGTATTCGGTGGTCGGACGACCAGCCCGAATACCAGGTATGAATCCGCCATAGCGCTTCATGTTGTCGCTAATTTCCTCTGGGTTCAAGGTAATAGCAACGTAGAAATAAGTGAACCCGACGATGAGCAAGAAGTACATTGCCATGTACAGCGGGTTGTCGCCAGAGGTTAGGTAAGTGGAGATAAAACGAACCCAAGGGGAGACCTGACCGGTTGTCGCATCCGGCTGGTTGAACTGAGCCAACAGTGCCGGCAAATAAAGCATTGACGAGGCGAAGATAACCGGGATAACTCCAGCGGTGTTTACCTTCACTGGAATATAGGTCGCCTGACCACCGTAGGCCTTGCGGCCAACCATGCGCTTTGCGTACTGGACAGGAATCCGTCGTTGCGATTGCTCCACAAGAACAACTAGTCCCACCACAATAAAACCAACCGCCATAACCATGACGAAGACCTCGATGCTTCTAGTCTGCAGAATCTGCAGCAAGCTCGACGGGAAGGTGGAAGCGATTGAGGTGAAGATCAACAGCGACATGCCGTTTCCAACGCCGCGCTCGGTGATGAGCTCACCGATCCACATGATCAAACCAGTTCCAGCCGTCATTGTCATCACCATTAATGTGATGGAGAGCGGTCCGGTGTCAACCAAAATTGGAAGAGTACAGTCGGCTCCGAACAGCGCGCCCTGTCTTGCAACAGTAACCAAGGTGGTTGCCTGAAGTAGTCCAAGAGCGATTGTTAGGTACCGGGTGTACTGGGTAAGTTTTGCCTGGCCAGAAGGTCCTTCTTTGTGAAGGGTCTCAAAGCGAGGAATCACAACTCTTAGCAACTGGGTGATAATCGAAGCCGTGATGTACGGCATGATTCCCAGAGCAAAGATGGAGAGCTGCAAGAGCGCTCCACCGGAAAACAGGTTCACCAGTTCATACAGGCCAGAAGTTGACTGGCTCTGGGCAAGACATTGCTGAACATTCGAATAATCGACGTTTGGGGCTGGAATGAACGAGCCCAATCGGAAGATTGCAATCATGCTGAGCGTAAACGCCAGCTTGTTACGCAAGTCCGGAGTACGGAATGCGCGAGCTATTGCACTAAACAAAAGTGAACCTACTCCCCTAGATGATTAGGCGTTGACGCTGCCGCCGGCAGCTTCAATCTTGGTCTTTGCTGATTCGGAAACCTTGTCAACACTAATTTCTAGCTTAACCGAGAGGTCGCCACCACCAAGAACCTTGACTGGCTTGTTCTTACGAACAGCACCCTTGGCCACTAGATCTGAAATTGTCACAGCTCCACCCTTTGGATAAAGCTCAGTTAGCTTCTCAAGGTTTACAACCTGGTACTCCACTCGGAATGGGTTCTTGAATCCACGTAGCTTCGGTGTGCGCATAACTAGGTTCACGCCACCACCCTCAAAGCCCAGACGAGTAGTTGTGCGAGCACCGGTACCCTTGGTACCTCTACCTGCAGTTTTACCCTTAGAACCCTCACCAAGACCCTTACGAGTCTTGTCCTTCTTGGCGCCCTTTGCAGGGCGAAGGTGGTGAAGACGCAAGATCTGGGACTTCTCAATCTTTTCAGCTGGCTTCTTCTTTGACTTGGCTACCGCCGGCTTTGCAGCCGCGACAACAGGAGCCTTTTCAGCAGCAGCCTTTGGGGCAGCATCAGTCTTCGGTGCGGCAGCCTTAGTTGCTGGCTTTGCAGCAGCCTTTGGCGCAGCATCAGTCTTCGGTGCGGCAGCCTTAGTTGCTGGCTTTGCAGCAGCCTTTGGCGCAGCAGCCTTAGGTGCGGCAGCCTTAGTTGCTGGCTTTGCAGCGGCTGGCTTTGCAGCGGCTGGCTTCTTCTCTTCAGCCATTTAGTCGATCTCCTCAACTTTAACGAGGTGGGCAACAGTGTTTACGAGGCCGCGATTGGACTTAGTGTCCTCGCGTACCACGATGTCACCGATGCGCTTCAGTCCCAGGGTGCGAAGTGAATCGCGCTGGTTTTGCTTTCCACCGTTTGAACTTTTCAATTGGGTCACTTTGAGACGAGCAGCCATTAGACACCAGCCTTTTCAGTCTTTTCAGTCTTTTCAGTCTTTTCAGTCTTTGCTGGCAACAGACGTGCTGGAGCTACCTCGGCAAGAGTCTTGCCACGTCGTGCTGCCACGGCGGCTGGTTCCTCTAGCTGACGTAACGCCTGGACGGTTGCATGCACAATGTTTAGGGTGTTGGAAGATCCGAGCGACTTTGAAAGCACGTCGTGAACTCCGGCGCACTCCAGAACAGCACGAACTGGACCACCGGCGATAACACCGGTACCTTCGGACGCTGGACGCAATAGAACAACTCCAGCTGCAGCTTCGCCCTGGACAGGGTGAGGAATTGTTGAGCCAGCACGTGGAACGCGGAAGAAGTTCTTCTTCGCATCCTCGACGCCCTTGGCAATTGCAGCTGGAACTTCTTTGGCCTTACCGTAACCAACACCAACGGTTCCATCGCCATCTCCGACCACAACAAGTGCGGTGAAGGAGAAACGACGACCACCCTTGACCACCTTGGAAACCCGGTTGATTGTCACAACACGCTCCAAGAACTGGCTCTTAGGCTCTTCACGCTCACGACGGTCGTTCTTTGGTCCACGATCACGTGAACCACGACGCTGCTCGCGCTCGTTCGGGTCGACAGTAGTTATTGGTGCATCAGTGATTACTGCGGCATCGGTAGCTGCTGGAGTTTCGGTAGTTGCGGTAGCTTCAGCCACTGGCACTTCCTTCTTTTCTTCGCTCAAAGCACTAGTCCTTCCTCGCGAGCCGCAGCAGCAACAGCTGCAACGCGGCCTGCATAGCGGTTACCACCGCGGTCAAAGACCACTTCGGAAACGCCGGCCTTTTTGGCACGCTCAGCAATTAGCTTGCCTACCATTGTGGCCTTGTCGGTCTTGGTACCGGCTACTACGCGCATGTCCGCTTCCATGGTCGATGCCGAGGCGAGGGTCTGACCCACGCCGTCATCAACTAGCTGGACGAACAGGTGACGCGCTGAGCGCGTGACAACTAGACGAGGACGCATTGCAGTGCCCTCGATCTTCTTGCGCAGGCGAACGTGACGACGGCCACGAGCGGCTGACTTTGACTTGCCTCTAATTCCTAGAGCCATGATTACTTACCAGCCTTTCCAGCCTTGCGACGGACTCGCTCGCCTTCGTAACGAACTCCCTTGCCCTTATAAGGCTCAGGCTTACGAAGCTTGCGAATGTTAGCGGCCATCTCTCCGACAGCCTGCTTGTCGATTCCCGACACGATAATCTTGGTGTTTCCTTCCACTACCAACGTGATGCCCTCCGGAGGAGTTACAAGCACTGGGTGGCTGAAGCCAAGAGACATTTCCACGGTCGTACCCTTGAGCGCCGCACGATAACCAGTTCCAACGATTTCAAGAGCTTTTGTGAAGCCCTCGGAAACGCCGTGAACATTGTTAGCAATTAGTGAACGGGTTAGTCCGTGAAGTGACTTTGAAACTGCCTCGTCGTCTGGACGAGCAACGATGACGCTGCCATCTTCTTGTGAAACAGTGATTGGTTTAGAAACAGTGAGCTTTAGCTCACCCTTTGGGCCCTTGACTGCAACATCCTGACCGTTTATTTCAACGGTCACACCTGCTGGCAGTGGAATGGGTAGTTTTCCAATTCTCGACATTATTGCTTACCAGACGTAGGCGAGGACTTCCCCACCCACTCCCTTCTTTGAAGCCTGGCGGTCAGTTAGAAGACCGCTAGAGGTGGACAGGATTGCAACGCCCAAGCCGCCAAGCACCTTGGGTAGCTCGGTGGACTTTGCGTAAACGCGAAGTCCTGGCTTGGATACACGCTTGATTCCAACGATGCTGGTCTCGCGATTTGGGCCGTACTTCATGGTGATATGCATGGTCTTACCGACCTTTGCATCCTCAACCTTGTAAGAAGCAATGTATCCCTCTGACTTCAAGATCTCAGCGATTGTTCCTTTTAGTTTGGAAAAAGGAACGTTCAGTGATTCGTGGTGTGCCATGTTCGCATTGCGCAGCCGGGTCAGAAAGTCTGCTACCGGATCTGTCATTGTCATAATGTGTCTGCTTTCTCGAAGCGGTTTCCAGGTGCTTTACAAGCACAGGGACCTACCTCAATCGTGTTTTTAGGCCTGGAACGGGAAGCCGAGCGCCTTTAGAAGCGCACGACCCTCGTCGTCAGATTTTGCTGTTGTTACAACTGTGATGTCCATACCGCGGACGTGGTCAATCTTGTCGATGTCAATTTCGTGGAACATTGACTGCTCGGCTAGACCAAAAGTGTAGTTTCCGTTGCCATCGAACTGCTTTGGCGAAAGACCACGGAAGTCACGAATACGAGGAAGTGAAAGTGAAAGCAAGCGGTCTAGGAACTCCCACATGCGATCGCCGCGCAAAGTAACGTGGGCGCCAATTGGCTGACCCTCACGAAGCTTGAACTGGGCGATTGACTTCTTCGCAATGTTGACCTGAGGCTTCTGTCCAGTGATCGCAATTAGGTCGCGAATCGCTCCCTCAATCAGCTTGCCGTCTCTGGCAGCCTGGCCAACACCCATGTTTACAACGATCTTGGTCAGACCAGGAACCTGCATTGGGTTGGTGAAAGAGAACTCTTCGGTCAAGCTCTTCACGATCTCGGTGCGGTACTGAAGTTTTAGACGAGGAGTGGTCTCGGCGCCTGCTTTTTTATATCCGGTTGCCATTAGAACTCCTTCCCACTCTTCTTAGCGATGCGAACCTTTGTGGTGACACCCTCTTTTGAAGTGGTTATCTTGAAGCCGACCTTGGAGGGCTTCTTAGTGCTTGGGTCTACCAAAGCCACGTTTGAGATGTGAATCGGCGCTTCCATAGTTTCGATGCCGCCGGTCTTGCCGCCACGCTCGGACTGACCGATGCGGTTGTGCTTCTTGACCATGTTTACACCTTCAACGATGACCTTATTGGTCTCCTTGATGACTTTAAGAACTAGGCCCTGCTTGCCGCGGTAACCACCGCGCTCTTGCTTGCCTCCAGTGATGACCTCTACGAGGTCGCCTTTTTTAATTTTTGCCATGATTTACACAACCTCCGGTGCTAGCGAGATGATCTTCATGAAACGCTTTTCACGAAGCTCGCGACCAATTGGTCCAAAAATACGGGTTCCACGAGGTTCTCCGTCAGCCTTGATGATGACGGCCGCGTTCTCGTCGAACTTCACATAAGAACCGTCTGCACGCCTAGTTTCCTTGACGGTGCGAACGATAACAGCTCTTACGACTTCACCTTTTTTGACGTTTCCGCCTGGGATGGCGTCCTTTACTGAGGCGACGATAGTGTCGCCAATACCCGCGTAACGACGGGTGGAACCACCCAGTACGCGAATTGTCAGGAGCTCCTTGGCGCCCGAGTTATCGGCCACCTTGACCCTGGATTCTTGCTGTAGCACTTTTTTTCTCCTTGCTTAGTGAATAACGATTCCGACCGTTATTCGCGGGGTGTGTTACTTAGCCTTTTCGAGGATCTCGACTAGGCGCCAGTTCTTTGTTGCCGAAATCGGGCGAGTCTCGTCGATTACCACGAGGTCACCAATGCCGGCGCTGTTTGTTTCGTCATGTGCCTTAACCTTCTTGGACACGCGAAGCACCTTGCCGTAAAGCGGGTGCTTCTTGCGGTCTTCAAGCAAGACAACGATGGTCTTATCCATCTTGTCCGAAACTACGTAGCCCTGACGTGACTTGCGGTAGCCGCGTGTCACTTCCTTTATTTCCTTCGGGGTCTTAGCTTTCTTCGGCTTAGACACCTTAGGAGCCGCGCTTGCCGCTGGCTTTGCTGCCGTTTTCGCAGCAGGCTTTGCAGCCGCTTTGGTGGCTGGCTTAGCTGCAGCTTTCGCTGCTGGCTTGGTTTCTTCTGCCATTTTTATGCCTCCTCTGTCTTGGCTGCAGCCTCTTCAACGACTGGCTTCTTCTTGGTAGCAGCCTTTGCAGGTGCTGGAACCGGAACCGCACGAATACCCAGTTCACGCTCACGCATGATTGTGTAGATGCGAGAAACATCGCGCTTGACCGCTCTTACTCGACCGTGAGCATCTAGCTGGCCGGTAGCCGACTGGAAGCGCAAGTTGAATAGCTCTTCCTTGGCCTTACGAAGCTCTTCTACCAAAACCGAAGATTCGATTTTGTCTAGATCCTGTGGGGATAGGTTTTTTGAACCGATCATTATGCGTCACCTTCTTCACGCTTGATGATGCGAGCCTTCAGCGGGAGCTTGTGGATCGCACGAGTCAAAGCCTCTTTGGCAATGTCCTCTGTTACACCGCTCAGCTCAAAGAGCACGCGGCCAGGCTTTACGTTTACTACCCACCACTCAGGAGAACCCTTACCGGAACCCATTCGGGTTTCAGCTGGCTTCTTAGTTAGGGAGCGGTCAGGGAACACGTTGATCCAGACTTTTCCACCACGCTTGATGTGTCGAGTCATGGCAATACGTGCTGCCTCAATCTGACGGTTGGTTAGGTATGCCGACGTTGTCGCCTGAATACCCCATTCACCGAACGAGACCTTAGTTCCACCTGTTGCATGGCCGCGACGTTTCGGGCTGTGCTGCTTACGGTGCTTTACTTTTCTAGGAATCAGCATTATTTGGCTTCACTTCCTGCTGCTAGCGGAGCAGCGTCACCCTGACGAGGGCCACGACGGCCAGCACCAGGTGCACCCTGACGAGGACCACGCTGAGTAGCTTGCTGTGCAGCAAGCTCACGTGCGGTCATGTCGCCCTTGTAGATCCAGACCTTCACACCGATTCGGCCGAATGTTGTCTTGGCCTCGTAAAAGCCATAGTCGATGTTTGAACGAAGAGTGTGTAGTGGTACTCGACCTTCGCGGTAGAACTCACTACGAGACATTTCAGCCCCGCCCAAGCGGCCAGAACACTGAATTCTGATGCCCTTGGCACCGGAACGGAGTGCTCCTTGAATTCCCTTACGCATTGCGCGACGGAAGGCAACACGGGCAGCTAGCTGCTCTGCAACGCCCTGCGCGACAAGTTGTGCGTCAGATTCTGGGTTCTTGACTTCGAGGATGTTCAGCAAAACCTGCTTGCTGGTTAGCTTCTCAAGCTCTGTGCGAAGAGTTTCTGCCTCTGCGCCGCGTCGGCCGATTACCAAACCTGGACGAGCGGCGAAGATGTCAACGCGGACTCGGTCACGGGTTCGCTCTAGCTCGATACGACTAATGCCGGCACGATCTAGTTTGTCCTGAAGGTACGCACGAATCTTGACGTCCTCGACCACGTAGTCGGCGTAGCGCTGACCCTTCTTGGTGGAGTCAGCGAACCAGCGTGAGCGGTGCTCGGTGGTGATTCCCAGGCGGAAGCCGTAGGGATTGACTTTTTGACCCATGACTACTTACCTGCCTTTGCAAACTCGTCTGGAGTAGAGACAACCACTGTGATGTGGCTGGTGCGCTTGTTGATTCGGAATGCTCGGCCCTGGGCACGAGGACGGAACCTTTTCAGGGTCACTCCCTCGTCAACAAAAGCCTTGGAGATGATTAGGTCATCAACATCCACAATTGCACCGGCGGCCTCGCCCTTTACTTGGGCGTTGGCGACTGCTGAGGCGACTAACTTGTAGATCGGCTCAGATGCTGATTGTGGAGCAAACTTCAAAATACCCAATGCCTCGGTGGCTTGCTTGCCACGAATCAGGTTGACTACACGTCTGGCCTTCATTGGGGTCACGCGGATGTTACGCAGCTTGGCGATCGCTTCCATCGTTATTCCTTCTTTTCCTAGGCGCCCCGGCTTAGCCGCGGCGACCCTTCTTGTCGTCCTTCACGTGACCACGGAAGGTTCGGGTAGGTGCAAATTCTCCAAGCTTGTGCCCAACCATGTTCTCGGTTACGAAAACTGGAATGTGCTTGCGGCCGTCGTGTACGGCAATGGTGTGTCCCAGCATCGCGGGAACAATCATTGAGCGACGTGACCAAGTCTTGATTACGTTCTTGCTGGAGGCCTCGTTCTGGACTCGCACCTTTTTCATTAGGTGCTCGTCTACGAAGGGGCCCTTCTTCAAACTTCTTGGCATCTAAAGATCTCCTACTTCTTGCCGGCGTAACGACGACGAACGATTTGCTTGTCTGATGGAAGGTTTGGCTTACGTGTGCGGCCCTCTTTTTGGCCCCAAGGTGTAACTGGGTGACGTCCACCGGAAGTCTTACCCTCACCACCACCGTGTGGGTGATCTACTGGGTTCATGGCAACACCACGAACTGTTGGGCGAACACCCTTCCAGCGCTTACGTCCCGCTTTACCCCAGTTGATGTTTGATTGCTCGGCGTTGCCGACCTCACCAATGGTTGCTCGGCAGCGAGCATCAACGTTACGAATTTCGCCAGATGGCAATCTCAGCTGAGCGTTGTCGCCTTCCTTGGCAACCAGACGAACCGAAGCACCTGCTGAACGAGCCATCTTGGCTCCTCCGCCTGGCTTTAGCTCGATAGCGTGGATAACGGTTCCCACTGGGATGTTCTTCAGAGGCAAGTTGTTGCCCGGCTTGATGTCTGCCTGAGCGCCCTGCTCGATAGCGTCACCCTGGTTTAGCTTGTTCGGGGCAATGATATAGCGCTTGGTGCCATCGATGTAGTGCAACAACGCAATGCGAGCGGTGCGGTTCGGGTCGTACTCAATGTGAGCAACCTTGGCCGGAACACCGTCTTTGTCATGGCGACGGAAGTCGATAACGCGGTACTGACGCTTGTGTCCGCCTCCGATGTGGCGGGTGGTGATGCGACCGTTTGAGTTACGTCCACCAGTCTTAGGAAGAGGTCGCAAAAGCGACTTCTCTGGAGTGGAACGAGTCAGCTCTGCAAAGTCTGCAACTGATGAGCCACGACGACCAGGGGTCGTTGGCTTGTACTTACGAATGCCCATGAGTATTCCCCTTAACCGATGTAGGTAAAGATGTCGATGGAACCCGACTTCAAGGAGACAATGGCGCGCTTGGTGTCCTTGCGCTTGCCCATGCCGAAGCGAGTTTTGCGGGTCTTGCCCACGCGGTTTAGTGTGTTGATTGAGTCAACCTTCACGCTAAAAATTTCTTCTATGGCCTGCTTGATCTCAGTCTTGTTAGAGCGAGTGTCGACCTCGAAGGTGTACTTACCCTCATCAATTAGCGCATAAGACTTCTCAGAAATGATCGGCTTAATGATTATGTCGCGGGGGTTTTTCTTGATGTCGGTCATGTTTATGCCTCCTCGGTAACATCTGAAACAACAACGGCTGACTCAACGAACGATGCCATTGCGGCTGCAGTGAAAACGAGGTCCTCGGCGTGCAGAACGTCATAAGCATTCAGCTGATCAGCTGGAATAACGTGAACGGACGGCAAGTTGCGAAGTGACTTGTAGGAAAGCTCGTCTTCACGACTCAAAACAACCAAAATATTTCTCGAGGTTGCAACCTGCGCTAGGAAGCTAGCAGCTGCCTTAGTCGAAGGAGCATCGCCAATCGCAAACTGGTCAATAACGTGAATGCGACCATTTCTTGCGCGATCTGAAAGCGCTCCACGAAGGGCAGCAGCAATCATCTTTTTAGGAGTGCGCTGAGAGTAGTCGCGAGGCTTTGGACCGTGAATAATTCCACCACCGCGGTGCTGAGGCATACGGATCGAACCCTGACGGGCGCGGCCGGTTCCCTTTTGCTTGAATGGCTTTCGCCCAGAACCAGAAACCTCGCCACGGCGAAGTGTCGACTGTGTTCCCTGGCGAGCGGCTGCAAGCTGAGCAACAACTACCTGGTGAATCAGTGGGACGTTGGTCTGAACATCAAAGATTGATCCAGGAAGGTCCACAGAACCGGACTTCTTACCCTTTACGTCAATTAGGTCAACTGTAGGCATTAGTCAGTCTCCTTTACTGCGTTACGAACGAATACCAACTGGCCCTTAGGACCTGGCACTGCACCCTTTATCAAAAGCAGACCCTTTTCAAGGTCAACGCCGTGAAGGGTGAGGTTCAATGTGGTTACTCGATCTGTTCCCATACGACCAGGCATCTTCTTGCCCTTGAGAACTCGTGATGGAGTAGTACCGGCTCCAACAGAGCCAGGCTTACGGTGGTTCTTGTGAGCACCGTGGCTGGCATGGATACCTGAGAAGCCGTGACGCTTCATAACTCCGGCAAAACCCTTACCCTTGCTGGTTCCAACAACGTCCAGCTTGGAGCCAACCTCGAAGATGTCAACGCCGATGGACTGGCCAACGGTGTAGGTATCGGTGTCAGCGGTACGAATCTCGGCTAGGAAGCGACGAGGTGTTGAACCGGCCTTGGCAAAGTGACCAGTCGTAGGCTTGTCTACTTTGCGAGGCTCGATTGCGCCGTACGCAAGCTGAATTGCTGCGTAGCCGTCTTTTTCTAAATTCTTGATTTGAGTGATGACGTTCTCGCCAGCCTCAACGACCGTGATCGGAACAAGCTTGTTGTCCGCGTCCCAGCCCTGTGTCATGCCGAGCTTCTTGCCCAGCAGTCCCTTTACGGTTCTAGTATTTACAGTCATTTCGCAATCCTTAGAGCTTGATCTCGATGTTGACATCTGCTGGGAGGTCCAGGCGCATCAGCGAATCGACCGCTTTAGGAGTCGGGTCGATAATGTCAATGAGACGCTTGTGGGTACGCATCTCAAAGTGCTCACGGCTGTCCTTGTACTTGTGAGGCGATTGGATAACCGTCACAATGTTTTTCTCGGTAGGAAGTGGTACTGGACCAACTACCTTGGCTCCGGCGCGTATGACTGTGTCGACGATTTTGCTCGCCGACGCGTCGATGACCTCGTGGTCATACGACTTGAGTCGAATGCGGATCTTGTTAGCCGCCATGATGACTGCCTTCCGTATCTAGGTGACCTATCGGTCACAGAGTTTTACAGCCAAGTCGTCTGCGAGAACGCAAACTCCATTGCTGCCGTGATGCTGATGCACTGTTTTTATGTCAACGCCCTATCACTAGGGCTCTGTCTGAGAAAGCCGAACTCTGTTCTCGCTATAAAACTCGCGAAAAGCCGAGGAGGAAAACTCAGATAAGTTTTGTTGGCTCTTAGCTGCGGAAGGCCCAGTTACCTGTGCACAAATCCGGCAGTGGTTCACGCACAAGGCGCAAATACTCACGAACTCGTCAATCTTGCCACAGTTCAGGGGGTCGGTGCAAGTTAAATCGCCTAAAGAATTGGCGAAACCTGCAGCGAACATGTTTAGCGAGGTAAAACTGACTTTCGGCTGAACTATCTAGGTTTCAGGTGGATGTTTGGCAGATCGGGTGCCGGTATCCAGCCGCCCACATTATCCTCAAACGAGCCGAACCTCTCCTCTCGCTTGTTCCACTGCGATCGGGCTATTGCAATGTCCTCATGGGTACGCCCAATAAAGTTCCACCACATTAAAATCTTCTCCTGCAAGGGCACTCCGCCCAAAAGCAGCATCGTTGCTGTTTTTGAAACAATAACCTCGAGCTCAGCATTGCCGACTTCGAAGTAGTGAAGCGATGAGACCTCCATCTCCTGTCCGGCTACAGCGACATCTCCCGCAACCAGCATCAACCCATGCTCCATTTCTGCATCCACGGGAATCCTGTGTGTGCCGGGCTCAAGCACTAGCTCTACGCCCAACAATGGTGTGAATGTAGTTGCATTGGCAACATGCCCCATAAACTCGCCAACTAATACCGTCGCCCTCAGACCCTGAACCTCGAGACGGGGCAGTTCCTCGATGTGTTCAAAGAATGGATCTATATCTAAGGACTGCTTCGGAAGAGCAACCCAGAGCTGAACGCCGTGAAACCATTTTGCGCCCTCCACAGATAGCTCGCTGTGTGAAATACCCCTGCCTGCGGTCATCAAGTTCACTTGACCCGGGGTGATCAGCTGAACTGAGCCGACGCTATCTCGGTGCTCGATACGCCCCTCAAATAGCCAGGTTACTGTTTGCAATCCAGAGTGTGGGTGAGCAGCAACGACCATCGGTTCAGATTGCTCGGTTGGACCAAAGTGATCTATAAAACACCAGGCCCCGATGGTCTTGAGCCTCGCGTGCGGGATAGTTCTGCTGATTTCAATGCTGGTGCGCGTGGTTAGCTTCACTCGGCGAGGTTCGATGCGCATCCGACAAGCCTAAGCACTTTCCGATCACGTTAAGCACAAAACCCCCCGGTTTCCCGAGGGGTTTTGTAATAGTTTCTTTTTCTACTTGGTGACCTTGGTAACGGTACCGGCACCTACTGTGCGGCCACCCTCACGGATCGCGAAACGTAGTCCCTCTTCCATCGCGATTGGCTGGATTAGCTCCACGCCCATCTCAGTGGTGTCGCCAGGCATAACCATTTCGGTACCAGCTGGCAGGGTGATAACACCAGTTACGTCAGTGGTACGGAAGTAGAACTGCGGACGGTAGTTCGCGTAGAACGGGTTGTGACGGCCACCCTCATCCTTAGCAAGGATGTAGACGTTGGCGTCAAAGTTGGTGTGAGGAGTGATCGAGCCTGGCTTACATACAACCTGGCCTCGCTCTACGTCCTCGCGCTTGGTTCCACGCAATAGAAGTCCAACGTTTTCGCCGGCCTCTGCGTAGTCAAGTAGCTTGCGGAACATTTCAATTCCGGTAACTGTGGTCTTCTGCTTGTCGCGGATTCCAACGATTTCGACTTCGTCGTTTACGTTGACAGTTCCGCGCTCGACCTTACCGGTGATAACGGTTCCACGACCAGTGATAGTGAACACGTCCTCGACGGGCATTAGGAATGCCTTGTCGATGTCGCGCTTTGGCTCTGGAATGTGAGCGTCACAGGCCTTGATTAGATCGTAGACCTTCTCGGCCCATACTGGGTCACCCTCGAGTGCCTTTAGAGCTGAAACCTGGACAACTGGTGCGTCATCCCCTGGGAACTCATACTTGGAAAGAAGTTCGCGAACCTCAACCTCTACAAGCTCAAGGATTTCGGAGTCGTCGACCATGTCGGACTTGTTTAGAGCAACAACGATGTAAGGAACTCCAACCTGGCGAGCAAGAAGCACGTGCTCCTTGGTCTGAGGCATTGGTCCATCAGTTGCAGCAACAACCAAGATTGCGCCGTCCATCTGGGCAGCTCCGGTAATCATGTTCTTGATGTAGTCAGCGTGACCCGGTGCGTCTACGTGAGCGTAGTGACGCGCGTCGGTCTGGTACTCAACGTGTGAGATGTTGATAGTAATACCGCGCTGCTTCTCCTCTGGGGAGTTGTCGATCTGATCGAACGCATAGCTTGCGTTCTGATCAGGGAACTTGTCGTGCAGTACTTTAGTAATTGCCGCAGTCAGAGTGGTCTTACCGTGGTCAACGTGACCAATGGTTCCGATGTTGACGTGCGGCTTTGTGCGCTCGAATTTCGCCTTAGCCATTTTGGGTCCTCCTGATGGATCCGTAGTAAATCATCGACCGGTGGGCCGACTCTGATTGGGTTTTACAGAATTTCTATCTTAGTCAAGTTTAAGTAGTTTTTACTACTCGCCTTTGGCCTTCTGTACGATTTCGTCAGCAACTGCCTTCGGAACCTCTGCGTAATTCTCGAACGTCATTGAGTAGACGGCTCGACCAGAGGTCTTCGAACGAAGGTCACCAACGTAACCAAACATCTCCGAAAGTGGCACTAGGGCGCGAATAACTTTCACACCGGTAGCTTCTTCCATCGACTGTATCTGCCCGCGTCGTGAGTTTATGTCTCCGATTACGTCTCCCATATATTCTTCTGGGGTACGAACTTCGACTGCCATCAACGGCTCGAGTAGAACTGGGTCTGCCAATCGAGCGGCCTCTTTAAAGACCATCGATCCGGCAAGCTTAAACGCCATTTCTGACGAGTCAACATCGTGGTAAGCGCCATCTAGCAAGGTGGCCTTCACTCCAACGACTGGGTATCCAGCTAGCACACCGGACTGCATTGCGTCCTTCATGCCGGCGTCAACCGACGGGATGTACTCACGTGGCACGCGACCACCGGTTACGGCGTCAACGAATTCATAAATGGTGTCACCCTCAACAACTAGAGGCTCAAGCTTGATCTGCACCTTTGCGAACTGACCCGAACCACCGGTCTGCTTCTTGTGTGTGTAGTCGTGCTTTAGAACAGTGCGGCGGATTGTCTCGCGGTAAGCAACCTGTGGCTTACCGACGTTGGCCTCAACACCGAACTCACGGCGCATACGGTCAACCAAAATATCCAAGTGAAGCTCGCCCATTCCAGAAATAATCGTCTGGCCAGTATCGATGTCGTTCACGACTCGGAAAGTTGGGTCTTCTTCAGCAAGCTTCTGAATTGCAATTCCAAGCTTTTCCTGGTCAGACTTTGTCTTTGGCTCGATGGCCACGGAGATAACTGGTTCCGGGAAGGTCATCGACTCAAGCACAATCTGGTTGTCCACATCGCACAAAGTATCACCGGTAGTGGTGTCCTTGAGGCCAATGGCTGCGTAGATGTGGCCAGCAGTAACACCGCTGATGGGGATTTCCTTGTTGGCGTGCATCTGGAAAACTTTTCCGATGCGCTCTTTGCGTCCCTTTGTCGAGTTCGCAACAGCGTCGCCGGCGTTAGCCTTTCCAGAGTAAACCCGGATGTAAGTCAAGCGTCCAAAGAATGGGTGCGTAACAACCTTGAAAGCAAGAGCCGCAAAAGGCTCGTTGGTGTCGGGCTTACGGGTAATTCGCTTTTCCTCGTCGCGAGGATCTCCACCCTCAACGCTTGCAACGTCAAGTGGGGAAGGAAGGTAGTCCAGGACTGCATCCAGCATTGGCTGTACACCCTTGTTCTTAAAAGCGGAACCGCAGAGAATCGGGTAAGCAGCGCTGTTGACAGTCAGCTTACGGATTGCCTCTTTGATTTCCACAACGGTCATCTCTGTGCCGTTGAAGTACTTCTCCATTAGCTCGTCAGAAGTGTCGGCAACGGCCTCAATTAGCTGAGCGCGGTACTCATCGGCCTTTGCCTGCATGTCTGCTGGAATCGGTTCGATTTCATACTTCGCGCCCATTTCGACGTCTCCGCGCCAGGTTAGTGCGCGCATCTCAACTAGGTCAATAACACCTTCGAATTCATTTTCAGCTCCGATTGGAAGCTGAATAACTAGTGGCTTTGCACCCAGTCGATCAATAATGGTCTTCACGGTGAAGTAGAAATCAGCACCTAGCTTGTCCATCTTGTTTACAAAGCAAATACGCGGAACGTTGTACTTGTCAGCCTGACGCCAAACGGTCTCGGACTGAGGCTCAACACCCTCTTTACCGTCGAACACAGCAACGGCACCGTCTAGGACGCGCAGTGAGCGCTCGACCTCAACTGTGAAGTCAACGTGACCCGGGGTGTCGATGATGTTGATCTGGTTGTCTTTCCAGAAACAGGTTGTCGCAGCAGAGGTGATAGTGATGCCACGCTCCTGCTCTTGCTCCATCCAGTCCATCTGAGATGCACCATCGTGAGTTTCACCGATCTTGTGAGTGATGCCTGTGTAGAACAGGATTCGCTCAGTCGCGGTTGTCTTACCGGCGTCAATGTGCGCCATGATGCCGATGTTACGAACCTTGTTCAGGTCAGTGAGCACGTCTTGTGCCACGGTTGCCTCCGAAGAAATTTATTGACTAGGGGTTTGGTGCTTGTGCCACCAAGGATCAAGATCCTCAATGCCAGTTTTTGGTTTTTACCAGCGGTAGTGAGCGAAGGCCTTGTTAGCCTCGGCCATCTTGTGAGTGTCCTCGCGACGCTTCACTGCGGCACCAAGGCCGTTAGAAGCATCAAGAATTTCATTCATCAGACGCTCGGTCATGGTCTTTTCGCGACGCTGCTTAGCAAACTGAACCAACCAACGCATAGCCAAGGTGTTAGCACGGTGGCTTTTAACCTCGATTGGCACCTGGTAAGTCGAGCCACCAACACGGCGAGAACGAACCTCGACTGTTGGGCGGACGTTGTCCAAAGCCTTCTTTAGAAGAACTACTGGGTCGTCGCCGGTCTTGACGTTGGTGCCTTCTAGAGCACCGTAAACGATTTTCTCTGCGATTGACTTCTTACCGTCGAGCAGAATCTTGTTGACTAGTTGCGACACCACTGGGGAACCATAAACCGGATCCATAGCGACTGGGCGCTTAGCTACTGGGCCTTTACGAGGCATTACTTACCCTTCTTTGCGCCGTAGAGGCTACGAGCCTGCTTACGGTCTTTTACTGCCTGAGTGTCCAGGGCACCACGAATGATCTTGTAACGAACACCTGGCAGGTCCTTCACGCGACCACCACGGATAAGCACCATCGAGTGCTCCTGAAGGTTGTGACCTTCGCCCGGAATGTACGCGGTTACCTCGGTACCGTTTGACAGCTTGACACGTGCCACCTTACGAAGCGCAGAGTTCGGCTTCTTTGGGGTGGTGGTGTACACACGGGTGCATACACCGCGCTGCTGCGGGTTAGCCTTTAGGGCTGGAGCCTTGGTCTTGGTGACCTTTGGGCTGCGTCCCTTGCGAACCAACTGCTGAATTGTTGGCACTTGTTCTCCTCGTTCATTAATCTTTGGCGCGCCAGAACGGCGCTTTATAACCAAAGGTTTTGGCCGTGATCTCGAACATTCACGAGAGCTGGCCTGATACATGCAGTTGCATGACCAGCCCTAAGCATACCCGTAGCCCGTGAGAACGGTCAAATGGTTTTTTAGTTGTCTTGGTTACTTCTCATCGATTGCAAATGGATCAGAAACACTCAGGCTGAGCTCCTGCGAGTCTAGATCGGTTGGGTCGTAACCCTGGTCCGACCAGATTCGGTTTGGATAGCGCTCGGCTTTCGCCTCTTCTGTTCCATCTACTTCGAAGTTGCGGTAAGTCAATAGTCCAGTTCCAGCTGGAATTAGCTTTCCGATGATCACGTTTTCCTTTAGACCCACAAGCCTGTCCTCACGGCGATCTAGCGCCGCTTGGGTTAGGACTCGAGTGGTCTCCTGGAAGGATGCCGCCGATAGCCAAGACTGAGCAGCAAGTGAAGCACGGGTCATACCCATTACCTCTTGACGAGCACTGGCGGGACGATTGCCCTGCGCAACTGCTTGACGGTTCTTGCCTGCAAAGCTCTGGCGATCAATAATCTCACCCGGAAGCATGTTGGTGTCTCCAGAGTCAATTACGGTTACCTTGTTCAGCATCTGACGGACAATTACCTCAAGGTGCTTGTCGTGCAGCGGAACGCCCTGTGAGCCGTAAATGGCCTGAACACCTCGGATGATTTCCGCAGCCGCTTCACGCGAACCACGAATCATCAAAACCTCGTGTGGAATTGGAGTTCCATCAACCAGGTAATCTCCAGCGTCAACCATGTCACCCTTTTGAACCACTAGGTCGCCAACTGAGGCAACAATTGTGATCGGAAGGTAAGGACTTAGCTTCTTGAAGGTCTTCGATGCAGTACGGCTGAAGCTGTACTGAGTCGCAAGCGCTTCGGCTTCCTTCTCGGCCTTTTCACCTTGTGGGCGAACGTAGACCTCGAAGCTCTTGGTTCCGGTTAGGGAAACCTTTTCAACGATGTCCACCTGACCGGCCCAGAATGCCATAACAGCAACCTTGCCCGCTTGACGCCATCCAACACGCGCTTCTAGAAGGTCAGTAACACCGTTCAGACCCTGCGTGATGTCATAGGAAATCAGACGCTCAACACGAACCTTCTGGCCACCAATTGACTTCAGAATGGTCTGCTTCTTGGCGCTCGATGCCGCTCCACCGGTGTGGAAGGTACGCATTGTTAGCTGAGTACCAGGCTCACCGATTGACTGAGCGGCGATGATTCCAATTGCCTCACCAATAGTTACCTTTTGGTTTGTGGCCAATGAAACACCGTAGCAAGCCGCGCAGATACCGCTTTCAGCCTCGCAAGTTAGAACGGAGCGAACAGTGATTGTTTCTACTCCGGCTTCCTTGATGCGTCTTGCCGCAGAGTGATCAATGTTCACACCGGCAGGAAGAAGAACTGTCTTTCCCTGCTTGATGTCAACAAGATTCGTACGACCGACGATTGAAAGCTCAACCTGCTCTTGATCCAGAAGGTCCTTGTCCAGACCCTTAGTGGTTCCACAGTCCTCGATCTGAATGATGACATCCTGTGCAACGTCGACCAGACGACGAGTTAGGTAACCCGCTGCAGCCGTCTTCATGGCGGTGTCAGCGTTACCCTTACGAGCTCCAGTTGCGTTAATGAAGTACTCGTGAGGGGTTAGACCCAATAGGTAGTTACCCTTCACTGGCATCGGAGCAAAATCACCTGATGAAGTTGCAACCGGTCCACGCATACCCATGATGGAACGAATCTGAAGCCAGTTACCCCTGGCACCAGATGTGACCATCTTGTAGATTGCGTTGTCAGTCGGGATCGATTCGCGCAGTAGCTGCTCGATTTCGGCGGTCTCCTTGAACCAAAGCGCTCCAAGCTCATCACGACGCTCAAGGTCTGACTTCAGACCATTGTCGAACGCTTCCTGAATCTTGGTGTGAGCTTTCTCGGCCTTGACGATCCTGGAAGCACGCTCCTTATCGAAGGTGCCCTTCGGGTCGAAGTTGGCATCAGAGATAGCCATCGAAACACCGGCACGGGTTGCCCAGTGGAATCCAGCATCCTTCAAAGCGTCAAGGGAAAGTGCAACCTCGGTGCGACTGAAAAGCTCGACCAAATCAGATACGATCTGGCCTAGTTCTTTTTTGCCGACTTGCATCTCCACGAATGGGTATGAAAGAGGAAGCGTCTCGTTGAATAGCGCACGACCAAATGTGGTCTCGCGCAATTCACCCTCGATACGAATTCGAACCTTGGCGCCTAGATCAAGCCCGCCAATGTCGAAGGCCATCTGGGCCTCTCCCATTGAGGTGAAGGCTAGGCCCTCACCGGTGCCGCCAGGAACTTCAGCGGTTAGGTGGAAGAGCCCAATGATCATGTCCTGGGTAGGTGTAGCAACCGGACGTCCGTCCGATGGCTTCAAAATGTTGTTCGAAGCAAGCATCAAGATGCGGGCCTCAGCCTGCGCCTCAACTGACAGAGGAAGGTGAACAGCCATCTGGTCACCATCGAAGTCAGCGTTGAAGGCCGCACAAACAAGCGGGTGAAGCTGAATAGCCTTACCCTCAACCAGTTGTGGCTCGAATGCCTGAATTCCCAAACGGTGCAAGGTAGGTGCACGGTTTAGAAGCACTGGACGCTCACGAATAACTTCCTCGAGAACTCCCCAGACCTGTGGTCGGCTTCTTTCAACCATGCGCTTAGCGCTCTTGATGTTCTGGGCAAGGCCCATGTCAACAAGACGCTTCATTACATATGGCTTGAAAAGCTCAAGGGCCATCAGCTTTGGAAGTCCACACTGGTGAAGCTTCAACTGCGGTCCAACCACAATTACGGAACGACCGGAGTAGTCAACTCGCTTACCCAGAAGGTTCTGACGGAAACGACCCTGCTTACCCTTTAGAAGGTCAGAAAGTGACTTCAGTGCACGGTTACCGGTTCCGGTAACGGCGCGACCGCGGCGACCGTTGTCAAACAGTGCGTCAACGGCTTCCTGAAGCATGCGCTTCTCGTTGTTCAAGATGGTCTTTGGAACCGCGCCTAGATCAACGAATCGCTTTAGACGGTTGTTACGGTTGATCACCCTGCGGTAAAGGTCGTTTAGATCGCTGGTCGCGAAGCGGCCACCGTCTAGCTGAACCATTGGGCGAATCTCCGGAGGTAGTACCGGAAGAACCGATAGCACCATGGAAGTCGGAGGAGTGCCGGACTGAGCGAAGCTGTTTACAACCTTCAGGCGCTTGATGGCCTGAGTCTGCTTAGAGCCCTTGGTGGTTGCAATCTCGGCGCGCAATTCTGCAGCTGCGCCCTCAAGATCGAATGCAGCCAATACCTGCAAGACTGCCTCGGCACCAATTGAAGTTATTACGTAGTCGGAGAAGTAGTAGTCGAAGTAGTCAAAGACCACGTCGTTTGGCATTAGCTGGCCGACTTCCGCCGTTAGGAACATACGCCATGCCAACTGCTCCTTGTGAAGGTTTGCAGGACGCTCTAGACGGGCGTACTCGCGGACAATCTTGTCCACCTTCTTCTTGATGTCGGCAATCAATTTCTTGATTTTCTTGGCCTCATCGGTGGTGCGAACAACGGTGTCGTCCTGCTCTTCGTCAGACATTTGAGCCAAGGTTCGGACGGACCAGAATGCATCCGCATCCTTTTCCTCTGAGTCGATTAGCTGCTCAAGGCTCTTGGAGAACTGCTTCTCGATCCAACGAGGTGCCTCCCAGAACTTGTTGGAGATCTGCATTACCAAGCCAAGTTCGCGCATTGCAGCGATCTCTTCGCCGGCTGCGGCCTCAAACTCTTCTTCACGAGCGTCGATCAGCGCGCGAATACGGGTTACGTACTCATCGCGGACTAGGTCATACTCTGCGGTTCGCATCTCGTGGTCAATATCCATGACTCGGTAAGCGGCAAAGTAAATGATCTTCTCTAGGTCTTTTGGTGCCATGTTCAGTAGGTAACCCAGACGAGATGGAACACCCTTGAAATACCAGATGTGAGTTACAGGAGCGGCTAGCTCGATGTGACCCATGCGCTCACGACGAACCGAGGACTTTGTTACCTCTACGCCACAACGCTCGCAGACAATTCCCTTGAAGCGAACTCGCTTGTACTTACCGCAAGAGCACTCCCAGTCCTTGGTTGGACCAAAGATCTTCTCGCAGAATAGGCCGTCTTTTTCCGGCTTTAGAGTTCGGTAGTTGATGGTCTCAGGCTTCTTGACTTCACCTGATGACCAAGAGCGGATTTCCTCCGAGGTGGCAAGACCTACCCGAAGAGCACTGAAGTTTTCTACTTTCACAGACATATGTTTATTTCCTTCTGAAAATTCGAGATTCGGAATTACTGGTAGGTGTTGAAGTCGGAGTCAGATGACAACTGCTCGTTGCGGCTCAGGTTGATGCCTAGTTCCTCAGCGGCGCGGTCGTTTTCAAACGCCTCGTCCTTCAAAACAACTACTTGACCCTTGTTGTCGATTACCTCGACGTTTAGGCCCAGTGACTGCATTTCCTTTGCGAGTACTCGGAAGGACTCGGGGATACCAGGTGCCTGAATGTTCTCGCCCTTGACGATTGCCTCGTAGGTTCGAACACGGCCGGCGATGTCGTCTGACTTGATAGTCAGTAGCTCCTGGAGAGTGTGCGCTGCGCCGTAAGCCTGCAGTGCCCAAACTTCCATCTCACCGAATCGCTGTCCACCGAACTGAGCCTTACCACCGAGTGGCTGCTGAGTAATCATGGAGTAAGGACCGGTGGAACGAGCGTGAATCTTGTCATCAACCAAGTGGTGCAGCTTCAACATGTACTTCACGCCAACAGCAATTGGCATTGGGTAAGGCTCGCCAGAGCGGCCATCGAATAGGTTGGCTTTACCACTGCCATCGATTAGGCGGTTGCCGTCTCGGTTTGGCAAGGTGTGATCTAGAAGACCCGCAACCTGGTTCTTGGTTGCGCCATCGAATACCGGCGTGGCAACCTTAGTTCCAGCTGGAGCGCTGAAGAGGTCCTTCGACATCTCATCTGCCCACTTAGCGACTCCGGAAACGTCCCAGCCCTGGCGGCAAACCCAACCAAGGTGTGATTCCAGAACCTGACCGAAGTTCATTCGACCAGGAATACCCAGTGGGTTCAATACGATGTCAACCGGAGTTCCATCTTCCATGAACGGCATATCCTCGACGGGCAAGATTTTAGCGATAACACCCTTGTTGCCGTGTCGACCGGCAAGCTTGTCACCCTCGGTGATCTTTCGCTTCTGGGCGATGTAAACAACTACACGCTTGTTCACGCCAGCACCGAGCTCGTCGCCCTCTTCAGCGTCAAATACCTTGACGCCAATGATGGTTCCCTGCTCACCGTGAGGCACCTTCAAAGATGTGTCGCGAACTTCACGCGATTTCTCGTTGAAGATCGCACGCAATAGTCGCTCCTCGGCCGAAAGCTCAGTCTCACCCTTAGGCGTGACTTTTCCAACCAGGATGTCTCCCGGGCGAACTTCGGCTCCGATTCGGATAATTCCACTCGCATCAAGCTGAGCAAGAGCTTCAACTGAGATGTTTGGAAGGTCAGAAGTAATTTCCTCGGCACCAAGCTTGGTGTCTCTGGCATCGACTTCGTACTCTTCGATGTGGATTGAAGAGAGGGTGTCGTTCTTTACTAGCTCCTGGCTCAGGATGATAGCGTCCTCGAAGTTGTAACCTTCCCACGGCATGAATGCCACGAGCAGGTTCTTTCCAAGCGCTAGCTCACCATTCTCAGTGGATGGGCCGTCAGCCAAAACATCGCCCTTTTCAACTCGCTGGCCGATTTCGATAATCGCCTTCTGGTTGATTGCGGTGCCCTGGTTTGAACGGTCAAACTTGCGAAGAGTGTAGTTCGAGCGTGATCCATCATCGTTCATCACAACTATCTGGTCAGCATCGATCTCTTCTACAACACCGGCTAGCTCATTGATCAGAACCGCACCGGAGTCAATCGCCGCTAGGCGCTCCATGCCGGTTCCAACAAATGGGCTTTCTGCCTCTAGAAGAGGAACAGCTTGACGTTGCATGTTCGCACCCATCAAAGCACGTGACGAATCATCGTGCTCAAGGAATGGAATCAACGAAGTTGAAACGCTGGCCAACTGTCGAGGGGAAATGTCGATGTAATCGACGTCCTCGGCTGCAACCTCAACCATGTCTCCACGGAAACGGGCAAATGCACGTGGGCCGACCAAAGTGCCATCGGCATTCAAAGGAGTATCAGCTCCGGCAATAACCTTGCCCTCTTCGGCAGAGGCATCAAGGTACTCGACCTTCTTGCCGACCTTGTTGTCCTTCACCAAACGGTAAGGAGTCTCAATGAAGCCGAAAGCGTTGATCTTGCTGAAAGCGGTTAGTGATCCGATAAGACCAATGTTCGGGCCTTCTGGAGTCTCAACAGGACACATACGTCCGTAGTGAGAAGGGTGCACGTCGCGGACCTCCATTTGGGCACGCTCACGAGCGATACCTCCCGGTCCAAGTGCTGACAAACGACGCTTGTGAGCAAGACCGGCCAATGGATTGTTCTGATCCATAAACTGCGAAAGCTGGCTGGCACCAAAGAATTCCTTGATTGCCGAAACAACTGGTCTCAGGTTAATAAGCGTCTGCGGGGTGATCGCTTCAATGTCCTGCGTGGACATACGTTCGCGAACAACACGCTCCATGCGGCTCAGACCGATTCGAACCTGGTTCTGAATCAACTCACCAACCGAACGAATACGACGGTTAGAGAAATCGTCGATGTCGTCCGAGCTAACAACTAGGTTGACCTTCTTGCCCGCCATCTTCACATTGAACTCAGCGCGCTGAGTGTTTGAAGAAACGTTATTGGCCAGAGTTAGGTCGAACAACAACAAATACTTCAACGTTGCAACGATGTCGTCTCTGGTCAAGGTCGTAGTGTCTGCGGCCTGATTAATGTTGAGCTTGCGGTTTAGCTTGTGACGACCCACGCGAGCCAAGTTGTAACGCTTGCCCTCGAAGTATGTTGAACGCAACCAAGCCTCGGCAACTTCAGCACCGGCAGCTTCGCCACGTACTTTGCGGTAGACCTCGCGAAGAGCGTCTTCCTTGGTAAGGATCCCGTTTGGGAAAACCTTTGACTCGTCATATTCAAGGGTGCGCTCGATGATGTCATCGTCGTAGCTGATACCCAGCGGGCTTGCAAGCGCTGCAGCCTTGATGTCTGCGAACTCGGCGCGAATTTCTTCCTTGGAAAAACCAAGAGCCTTCAAAAAGATAGTTGCTGAAACCTTGGTCTTGCGGTCAACCTGCACCTGCAAGATCGGCTTTCCGAACCTGGCAGCTGGCTTACGCTCGTCCTTGACCCACTCGGTCAAAAACTCTAGGTAGGAACCACGGCTCGGAATGATCTGGGCCTTGTTGTTTCGAACGTCAAGGTTTCCAGTGGTGTTAGTCGACACCGAGAAATAAACACCCGGGGAACGAACTAGCTGAGAAACAACGACTCGCTCGGTTCCGTTAATAATGAATGTGCCCTTGCCGGTCATAACTGGGAAGTCACCCATAAACACGGTCTGGCTCTTGATTTCACCGGTCAGATAGTTGGTGAACTCAGCTTTGATGTAAAGCGGCTTGGTGTAGCTCTTGCCCTTTTCCTTGCACTGATCAGGAGTGTAGGTCGGGTCGAACAGCATTGGCTCTGAGAAAGAAAGCCCCATTTTTGCATCTTGAGCAGCGTTTGAGCTGTCCTCGATTGGGCTGATTTCTTCAAAGACCTCATCCAGACCGGTCCTAGCATCCTTGCCGGCGATTTCACGCCATGCAGGGTTGCCCACCAACTGATCAAAGCTCTCCGTCTGAAGGGAGAGTAGATCTGGTATCTCTATCGGGTCTGGGTGCTTTGCGAATGTTGGTCGCATTGCTTCGCGAGAGTTTTTTGCGGACTTGATGGAACTAGCGTTTTTCGCAGCAGCCAAAGTTAATACCCCTAGGGTTCTCGTAATTTAGGCGGAAATTTACATTCCTACACCAATGACGCCAACATATGCATCACGCCAAAAAAACCGCTATTTATCTTCAAGGCATGGGTTAGGGAAGTAAGACTGAAGTCTAAGGGGTGCATAGTCTGGCACGCAACTTAAATGTACGCAGCATAGTTATAAATGTGTGATGTTTTTGAGTTTTAGCTAAAAACCACAAAAACGTCACTTTTTAGACTCTGACGTGCCGATAAGTCGACACCGCAGCCGCCACGGTTGCAATCAGCGCACCGACTCCCAGCACGAAAGGCGCAATCGTAAAGACATCGTCGATGCCAACGAAGCTAGTAAACGCCAGCTGCGTGGAAAGAAGATCTGTCACGAAGTATTGAGTCCCAAAGGCCACCGTCGCGATAGCTAGACCGCCACCCACTAGGGCCGCCAACAGGCCTTCGAGAATAAACGGCAGCTGAATTGACAAGCTGGAAGCACCGACCAGACGCATAATTGCGATTTCTCGCTTTCTGGAGAAGGCACTGAGCCGAATTGTGGTTGTGGTCAACAGGGCCGCGCTAAAGAGCATTATTGCCGCCACCCCGCCAACGGCCAAAGAGGAAATGTTTAGAAAGGTAATAATTTGGTCCAAATAGCCGCGCTGATCTCTGACCTCGGCAACCCCTGGCTGATTATTAAAGGCTTCAACAATCAACTCAGTCCTATCTGGGTTTATTAGGTTTACCCAAAAGGCTTCGTTCAACTGTTCCGGTAAAAGATACTGAGCTGCGGATAAGTCTTCTGATTCGGCCAAGAACCTGTCAAAAGCATCCTGCTGAGATTCGAAGTAAAACGCTTCAATGTGAGGCGTCAATGCCTGACTGTTTAGAGATGCCTCCACGGCAGCAACTTGACCTGCCGTTGCCACTCCCGCTGGGCACTGTTCTTCCGGCGAAAAGTCCGAGCATAGATAAATCGCAATCTGAGCCCGGTCATACCAATAATCTTTCATGTTGCCAACCTGCAGCTGTAGCAATGCTGCAACCGAGACAAAGCTCAGAGATACAAAAGTGACCAAGATTATTGACACGATCATCGAGAAATTGCCGCGAATCCCCGACCACATTTCCGAAAGAATTAGTCCTAACTTCATAGCTTTTCCTCGAAGTCCTTGGGCTCCGGGATTATCGGCATCGGCTCAGACGGAATTTCCTTATAGCTTGCAGTCTGAGCGTCTCGGATTATTACACCGGCGCTTATCTCCACCACTCGCTTTTGCATCCGGTCAACGATATTCCTGTCATGGGTAGCCATGACGATTGTGGTGCCGGAGAGATTAATACGTTCGAGTAAGTTCATGATCTCAGTACTTGATACCGGGTCTAGGTTTCCAGTTGGCTCATCTGCCAGTAACACCTCGGGGCGATTCACGACCGCTCTGGCAATTGCGACTCGCTGTTGCTCGCCTCCGGATAGCGCCGAAGGCAAGGAGTTAGATTTATGATCAAGGCCGACTAGACGAAGAACATCCGGAACTGCAGTTTCGATAAACGCCTTTGGCTTTCCGATCACTTGCAGCGCAAAGGCGATGTTTTGATAAACGGTTTTATTTGTGAGCAGCCTGAAGTCCTGGAAGACAACCCCGAGCTGGCGCCTAAATTGCGGCACTCGTCTCGCCGGAATTCTAAACAGGTTCTCCCCCAAAACCAGGACGTTGCCGCTGTCAGGTTTTTCTTCGCGAAGCATCATGCGCAATAGCGATGACTTGCCAGACCCGGAAGCCCCGACCAAAAACACGAACTCGCCACGCTGTATGTCTAGAGATACCTCGCGAAGTGCTGGCTCACCGGCACCTCTGTAGGTCTTGGTGATTTCTTCAAGTCTTATCATTTCAACAAGAGCCTAGATAGGCATTGGCAGCAAATGCCGCAGGCGCTTGGGGTTGTCGCTAATTATTCTTCTAGCAAACATGGCGGTGACGGTGGGATTTGAACCCACGGTGGACTTTCACCCACACAACTTTTCGAGAGTTGCACCTTCGGCCGCTCGGACACGTCACCGTGGGAAAGCTTAGCAACACTCGCGCCATGGATCGAAGCTTGAAAAATAACGTGAGAGCAAAACAAAAAAAGTTTTCGCCTAGCGCCTAGCTTCGAAAAATTCTTTTAGGACTTTGGAGCACTCATCGGCCAACACTTCAGGAATCACCTCAACCGGATTGCCAAGCCTGCTGTCGCGAAGGACATCGTAGATAGAGCCCGCCGCCCCAACGCGCTCATCCCATGCCCCGAAGACAACCCTTGGAATTCTGGCCGCCACGATTGCACCGGCACACATCACGCACGGCTCAAGCGTGACGATGAGCGTGCAGTCATCTAGCCGCCAAGAGTTCAACTTCTTTGCGGCAGTTCGAATAACCTCAATCTCGGCGTGCGAGGTTGGGTCCTTCAGCTGCTCCCTCAGATTATGAGCGACCGCGACAACGTTGCGATTGCCATCCACTAGCACAGCACCGACCGGGACTTCGTCTCCGGAAAGCTTGGCTTGTTCAAGTGCAAGGTGCATCAAAGCTTCAAACTCCATAGTCTTGAGCCTATGCGACTTCATGTAGCGAATCACCCATTGATTACTCACAAGCTCACCGTGCTGAGAGATAAGCGCACGCCGAGCCCTCAGTTCCGACAGTTGGTCGAAGAACTCGTGACTCTCCTTGCCTACGAGGCCACGAGAGACATCCGAGTTCAAGAGGTTGAGATTGAGACTCCAGTGCAAAAAACCACCGGAGTGAAAATCTCCAACCCCAAGCCACTCATCGTGCCTGTTCTTCGAGCGGGCCTAGGCATGCTCGAAGGAATGGTTAAGTTGCTGCCGAGTGCTGAGGTTGGCTTTCTCGGGATCAAGCGCAACGAGGAAACTCTTGAGCCCTACACTTACGCCAATCGTCTGCCAGATGACCTAGAAAACCGCCAGGTTTTCATAATCGACCCGATGCTTGCCACCGGGGGCACGCTAAATGACTCCATTGATTATATCTTCGAGCGCGGAGCAGTCTCTGCGACCTGCGTCTGTCTCCTCGGTGCACCCGAGGGTGTCGAAAACGTGAGAGCACACCTACTAGCTAAGTGGCCTGATCGTGAAGTTGAAGTAGTCCTCGGAGCACTCGATGAGAAACTGGATGAGCGCGGCTACATCGTGCCGGGCCTAGGAGACGCCGGAGACCGGCTATACGGAATAGCTCAGTAGCTTTATCGAGAAACCGTCATTGAGGCTTTGACCGGGTTTCCTTTGGAATCCAAGCTCAGCTTCACGGTTGAAATAGCATTGCTCAGCGGGGACTGGTCGAACACGTTTCCCTTGTCATCGACCACCCAGAAATCGCTTGCCCTCAAGACAATTTCGTAACCGTCGCCAATTGGGCTGGTCGTAACCGAGGAGATTTCAGAGACTGCGTAGTATCGCTTTCCATCAACCCACATTTGATAAACAGAATTGAAAACTGTCCTGTTTGCAAAATCAATATCCAAAAACGCAGAGATGCCGGTGCCACCGAAAATCTCAACTGAACTACCGCGGAAGCCTGCGGAAAGGAAGTCAGAGGAAGCGTAAGAGTTTGTGTAGTAACCGGCCTGAGAAACATTGGTAGCCAAAATTGTTGCCACAGACGCCTCGTCAAAAATTGGTTCAGGTTCACTTGCTACAACCGTGTTCGCCTCGGCAGCATTTGGGACGCGGGCTGGACCTCGAGTCGTTGTTTCGCTCACCGTCTGAGTGGAGGCAACGTCGATTGCATCTGTTGATTCGACCGGAAGCTCGGCAGGCGCAGCGCCTGCGGCTATGGCTGGGGGCTCGACTGATTCTGTTTCACTTGCCTCACCCGTTGTACTTGGAGATAAAGCCTCGGCGCTTTCAGAAGGTGCGCTCGCAATCTGATTGGTGGTGGTCTGGTTTATGTTCGGTAACACTCCAAGCGAAACTGCCATTACCAACAGAAACGCTCCTGCAGCAGCAACGTACTTGCCAGACTCGGCTGCCGCTTTTCTAGCAGCAACCGACAAAATTTGCCCAGCTGACATACCGGCGGTCTCTACCTCGCCAATGAGAGCCTTCTTGAATGCAGATCGTGCTCGGAACAGCAGCTGCCTGGTGGCGTTCTCGCTCAAACCAAGTTGTTCCGCAACGGCGTCCGTTGATTTTTCTTCGTAAATCGAGGCGATCAATACTTCGCGGTGTCGCGGCTGAAGCTTTGCAAGAGCCATCGAAACAATGGCTGCGTCATCTGCTCGCTCCATTTCCAGAGACATCTCCGGACTGTTTGCAGCTATTTCCGGCTGATCATCCAGTGGCGCAATGCTCACGCGCGAGTTGATGCGGATGACATCCAAACACAAAAGCCTGGTCTTCCACTTCAAAAACTTTAGGACCCCAACTTCGGAATCTAGTTCCGGAAGTGTTGTCATCAAATACAAAAATGCGTCCTGAACTACCTCTTCAACCTGGGATGGGTTTACAAGGTAGCGACGAGCATGCCGTTCAAGGTGGGGACGGAACCGAACGTAGATGCTGGCAAAGTCTGATGCCGACCAATCCTTCAAAACCGCTGGGGTCAAAGAATCGGCTAGATGCTCTCTATATTCGGGTGCACCAAATTCTTCGTCCGACTCTTTATCAAGCAGTCGTTCGAGTGGATCTTCTGGGTAATCCTTGGAATTGGCCATCTGTTCCAATATACGCACTATGTCAAGAGTTGTTACGCATATTTTTCATCTCGCGAACACTAAACTCCTTGTCACAATGAAGATTTCAGTCATCGGGCTTGGCTATCTTGGAACAACCCACGCGGTTGCCATGGCACAGCTTGGCCATAACGTCATAGGAATCGAGCCTGATCGCTCCAGGGTGCAAGCGCTGTCGGCTGGAAACCTGCCTTTTTTCGAGCCCGGGTTAGAAGATGCCCTGAAGCAGGCTATTTCTTCAGGAAACATCAGCTTCCAATCACATCACGATGACCTCAGTGCGGCAAGTGACATCCACTTCATTTGCGTTGGAACACCTCAAATTTCTGGACAGCAGTCTGCCGACACTTCTTATGTCTTTGCCGCCGCCACGCAGCTTGCAGCTGTATTGATGCCGACGAGTCTGGTGGTTGGTAAGTCCACTGTGCCGGTTGGCACCGCCAGAAACCTCATCGCAAAAATGCAAGAAGTTTCAGGATTCGTTCCAAGGCTTTGCTGGAACCCGGAGTTCCTTCGAGAGGGAACCGCCCTTGCAGACTCAATGTTGCCGGACCGAATAGTTATGGGTAGCGATGACCCCGAATACAACCAAGCCCTGAGGGACTGCTACCAAACCATGATTTATCAGGGTATTCCCGTGTTGGAGCTAGACCTGGAAACAGCTGAACTCGTGAAGGTTTCAGCAAACGCTTTCCTCGCAACCAAAATCAGCTTTATAAACGCGATGGCGGAAATAGCCGAGGCCTCTGGAGCCGATGCCGTTCGGCTTGCCGAAGCAATCGGACTGGACAACCGAATTGGCAAAAGCTTTCTTCGAACCGGAATTGGCTTCGGCGGCGGATGCCTGCCCAAAGATATTCGTGGATTTATCGCCAGAGCGGATGAGCTCGGTGTTGGAGAATCCCTCGCGTTTCTGAGAGAGGTTGATCAAATAAACCTCCGAAGACGTCAGCGAATCGTGTCACTTGCCACCGAAGAGCTTGGCGACATAAAGAACAAGAACATCACAATGCTCGGAATCAGCTTCAAGCCGGACAGCGACGACCTTCGAGACTCACCCGCTCTTGAGATCGCTCTGAGACTTCAAGCCCTCGGAGGCATTGTCACCGTCCATGATCCGGTTTCTCTGGAGGCTCTGGACAAAAAGTCCTCCGGGCTTATTGCAGAAGCAGATCTACCGACCGCAGTGAAGGACGCCGATTTGATCATCCTTGGAACCGAGTGGGTGGAGTATAAAAAGCTGGATCCTGAGGCTATAAAAAGCTTGCCCCGGGTCCAAACAGTTATTGATGGCCGAAATGTTCTAAATGTCGATTCCTGGCAAAAAGCCGGTTGGCGGATAATTGCACCTGGCAGAAACATCGTCAATGGCTGACCTCAAGGATGTCTCTTTTATAATGCCGGTTCTGAACGAGCAGGACTACCTGGCGATCGCCGTTGAGTCAGTTCTAAGCCAAAAGACTCCAGGAAAAAAACAGCTCGTGCTGGCTCTTGGGCCCTCCACTGACAAAACAAACCAAATTGCCGAATCATTGGCCAAGAAGTATCGAACTCTGATTTTGATCGAGAACCCAACGGGGCTTACTGCGACCGGTCTGAACTTAGCGATTGAGAAATCAAGTTACGAAACAGTAATTCGAGTCGATGCTCACTCGGAACTTTCCGACAACTATGCCGCGAGCGCCGTCAAAATACTGAACGCTACCGGCGCTGCAAATGTTGGCGGCATGATGATTGCCAAAGGAAGAACGGCCTTCCAAAGGGCAGTTGCTTTTGGATATAACTCGAGGTTTGGTCTTGGCGGTGGGTCATTCCACGTCGGTGGACACTCAGGGCCCGCTGACACCGTGTATTTGGGTTGTTTTCGGAAATCGATAATCACCGAGCTTGGTTTATACGAAGCCAAATGGGTGCGCGGTCAAGACTGGGAGCTAAACCTGAGAATTCGACAGGCCGGCCATACCGTGTGGTTTGACCCAGAGCTCAAGGTCGGCTACTACCCGCGCGAGAGCATCAAAGCTCTGGGCAAGCAGTTTTATTCCACTGGCGTCTGGCGCGGTGCCCTAACTAAACAGAATCCAATGGAGTCTTCCTTCCGCTACTGGATACCTCCCCTTCTGGTAGTTGCGAGCTTGCTACAAGTTCCGCTTTGGGTCTACTTTTTTGCCGTGGCACTCGTCAGCTTCGGTGTTAGCAAGTTAGACCTCAGCTCCAAATTCTGGCTACTCGCGGTTTTACCGACCATGCACTTTTGTTGGGGCATTGGGTTTTGGGTCGGGTTGCTCTCCAATCAAACCAAGGCTCGGTGATAGATTTTGCCCGTGACTAAACCCCAAATAGTAATTTGCTCGTTCTATACCCCCGACGAGTACTACGGCAACCACGCTAAGCAGTTGCGCGAACAGCTAGATGAACTGGGGCTCGAACATGAGCTCCTAGAGGTTCAAAAAAACGAAGGCGAAGACTGGGCCGATGTCACAAGAAAAAAGATTGGCTTTATTAAAAAAGTCTGCGACCGCAACCCGGACAAGATGGTGTTTTGGATCGATGTGGATTGCCGCATCTCGCACCTACCGGATTACATAGCTAACTCCAGCGCCGACTTGATTGGCTTCCAGAGAAGCTTTGGTGCTCCGATGCAGATTGGATACCACAACCGCACCAGGTTCTGGGAGCCAAGCTTCTGGGGCGTAAATGCCACCAAGCAGGGACGCAAACTAATCGATGATGCCTACGCTCTTGAGCAGCGGGCTGAAATAAAAGCGACCGATGATTACTTCCTTGAGGAGGCCTGGAGGGCGAACTCAAGATTGATGAGCTTCCAGATGATCCCAACCACCGGAATCATGCGTGAGCGTGCGATGACTGAACCCGGTCAGCACCCAGCATTTTTCTCCTTTGGCTCAAGCGGCAATGTTGCCGACTTCAAAGACAAAGTTGTGCAGCACGGGCCAACCAAGGCAATTGGAACCCGTCGCAAAATATTACGGCGGGTAAAGCGCGTTGAGCGTCTCCTGCCGACAGCCATAAAGTATCCGCTTCGAAGACTGGTAGATGGCGTCGGCATCACTGGGCTTTTGACCCAAGGAAGACCGACCCACATTGACCCAGCTAGACGCACTGCACTTGGCCAGATGCTGAGCGCGGGGATGAACGGTCAAAAAGAGAATCTCGCCAACGCCAAATGGGATTTTGAAAAGAAGTTTCTGGCCAGTAACCAAGATCAAGCAACTATTGATGTGGCTAGTTCGTTCCTCTACTACTCGGACAGGCCTTCGGAAAACATAATCCCAGTTACCTGGTGGTCAAAGCCGTTCCCAGGCAACTTCGGGGACTGGCTGTCTCCACTAATGATCTCCCACTTCACCAGCAGCAAAATCATTCTCCAGTCCCCGACTAAGCCGACTACCAAAAAGAACCTGGTAGCGATTGGTTCAATTGGTCGCTTTATAAAGCCACATTCGGTTGTTGTCGGGACCGGAATTTCAAGCGAAGAGATTGAGCTTTCAAAAAAAGCCGACTACCACTCGGTGCGCGGACCACTAACAGCCGCAGTGCTTAGCCGCTCCGGTGGCCCTCAAGTAGATAGCTTTGGTGACCCCGGCCTAGCAATCAGCGAGGTAATGCCCCTAAAGCGAGGCAAAACAAACGGCAGAGTTGCTTTTATACGTCACTTTTCTCACCTAGCTATTCCGGTTCGATTGCCGGAACACTACGACGAGATTTCTGTATTGCTTTCCCACCCGGATCAGATCAAGAGTTTTCTTCAGAACCTAATTGGCTACGAGAGCGTCATCACCTCCGCGATGCACGTCATGATTGCCTGCCAGTCCTATGGCATTCCATGCGGCCTTGTCACCTTCGAAGGCTTCCAGGAAAATGTTCACGGCACAGGAATCAAATACCAGGACTACGCCTTAGGTGCCGGCGTTGAGGTTATGAACCCCGAGATCATTGCTCTTGATCTAACAAAGCTCGACTCAGACCATCTGGTTCGAGATATCAGCGTCTCAAAAGAGAAAAAACTCGAAGTGTTGGATGCAATAAAGAGCGCGATTGCTAGGTTTGATAACTAATGAAACGCATGGCAATCGAGCTGTTCTCCTCCGCGAGACTTTTGTTGCCCACAAGACGTTTCCGATGGCAGCTACTGCTGCTTGTTCTGATTGCTGCCGCGATACCGGTCACTGAACTTTTGGTAGCAAAGTTATTTACCGACTTGGTAATCGACGGAGCAAACCGTTCATTGCTTGAGCTGGGGTTTTCGGTTTCAATTTTTGCGGCGCTGTTTATTGCGACGAGAATCGCCAACTACATTCAAAAAACCTATCGCGTGAAGTTTTTTGACAGGGCCTTTGGTGCCGACACTAGAGAACGCTCCAGCCAGAAAGAAAGCTGGGAATGGGCGATGGCCCTGGAGCTAGTAAATGTATTCAGCTTCATAACTCAACTGATAGTGATTTCTGGCTTTTTCTTTGCTCTCTCCCCAGCCTTTGCCGGTATCAACCTGCTGCTGGTAATCATCGTCCTTGAAGTATTCGGAAGGCTGTTTAGAAAGCAGCAGATTATTCAGCGCGGCTATGTTGAAGCGAAGAGAAACAAGGAAGCCGTAGCCCCGGCAGAGCGCCTTGGTTCCCGAATTCAAACTGCGGAATTTGGGACGCTTTTAGCAAGCTTTCTGGTGGTCGCTCTCATGGGCGTATTGATTTGGCTGAGCATCGCAGGAGTGATTTCACTTTCAAACACCATTGTGTTTTTTCTTGGGCTAAGGCTGCTAAACACCACATTTTCCTCGGTGTCCTCAAGCCTGATGCGTTTCGCCCGGGCAAAGGCAAATAGCTTCTGATGCCGCTTCTGACCATTGGATACTCGAGTCTGGCAGATCGAGCGCAAAACATCAGGTATCCAAACGTTGCTGACTGGGAATACCAAGTTCACATCCAGAAGGCATTGGCTAAACCAGTCAAACCCGGTGTGACGTATCTAGATTCGTTGGGAGTTGCCAAAAGTCGAAACTCGGCCATAGAGCACGCCAACGGAACTTACCTGTTGTTCGGTGACGACGACGTGGTGTTCCACGAACAAGCCCTCACGGAGGCACTGCGCTATTTGGAGCACCACCCGCAGGTCTCACTGCTACTTACTAGCGCCGTGGATGAAACCGGCAAGTTGCGCAAAAACTATCCAACGAAGCTCACAGATCTCACTAGATTCAACTGCGCCAGAGCCGCCACCTACGAAATGATTGTGCGAGTGCAGGATGTCAAAAATTACGGTGTGCTCTTCGATGAAGATTTCGGGGCCGGAGCCAAAAATCACCTAGGTGATGAATACATTTTTATCGCTGACTTGATCGCTAAAGGTGCAAAGTGCATGTTTGCGCCTATCCCCATTGCGATGCATCCAGCCGACAGTTCGGGCGCTAGATGGGGAGCCAAACGGGACCGAATCGCAAGAGCAAGGGTTTTCAAAAGGGTCTTTGGAGTCATGGCATTACCGGTGAGGTTGGCCTTTGCCTCCCGACGCGTAACCGAGCTAGGTGGCTTTTTGAATGCCGCTAAGTTCGTAATCTCCCGCTAGTCGGAAACAGTCTCTATTTGGTAATTACCGTTTTAGAAAAAGCGGCCGGGGTTACCCCGTCGAGATATAGGTCTATCGTCACCGTCAGTCCGGTCGCCGAAGTGAGGCGATCGAAGGCTTGATAGTCCTTGGTCACGGTCACCTTCTGCCACTTGCCGGCAATTCTCCATGACAGCGTTTGGCCCTTGTATCCCTTGGCATAGACCACAATTTTGCCGTTGAAGGTTCCAACATTCAGAACCTGTCCTGCTGAGGCCTGTGGGGCTATTACCGCCCCGGCAGCTGTGTTTGAGAGCAACAAGTACGCGGCTCGTAGATCAACCATCGGTATGTTTTTCCGGATCACGTCATTGATGGGCTTTCCAGATGCCTTGATTGCCGACAGCACTTGTTCTGCGCCGTGGTTAGGAAAGGCCTGACGCAATAAAGCGTAGCTACCGGCAACTAGGGGAGCTGCCGCACTGGTGCCAGAAGAGCGGGCGTAACTAAATGTATTTGCACTGATTGTGTAATCAGGCGCCACTATCTCAACCTTGTCAGACATGGTCACATACCAGGACACATCATTAGCCTGGTTCACTGACCCAACTGCCACAGCATCCTTCAGGCAGCTTGGGAAAAGTGAGGTGGCGATGTCAAGTGTCGGAGTATTGCCGGCCGAAGCAAACGGGATAACTCCACCTTTGCGAAGAGAGCTGAGAACTGCTGCCATCTGCTGCAATTCGGGGTTTGTGTCACAACGTAGCCATTCACGTGGAATTTCTTGGAAGTAGCCGCCCCAACTCATGGACAACGCCACAATGTTCAGCTCCTCCTTTCGTTGGTCCACGTATCTCAATCCAGCCAAAATGCCGCTCAGCGTAAGGTCAACATTCGCCATCAAGATGTCTGATCCCGGAGCAATGCCACCAGGTGCCTCGTTGGTTGGGTTTCCAGCCACAATCCCTGCCACCATGTTGCCATGGTCCTCAGTTGAGAATTGGCTTCCAATTTTTCGCTGCGAGGCAGCCTCCACGCCTGACTGCTCCAATGAGCCATTTGGGCATCGAAAGCTGGAGGTTGCTTCGACAAAGCAGTACCCATCGATTATCTGGCCAACGAAATAGGGATGATTCAGATTCACGCCCTGATCAATGATCGCTACCGTTGTTCCCTCGCCAGTAAAACCTTGATCCCAAACGCTCTGCGCGTTGATGGCCTGATAAGCCGGCTCACTCGGTGCGGCGTTCGCGGAAAGGCCCGTGGAAAGCAGTACCGCTAGCGCGGCAACAAGAGCCAGTAACTTTGTTTTCAAAACGATCCCCTTAAAGCTGTAAGTCAAAAAAGATACTAGGCCCGAATGTTTAGAGAAGCCTGAACAAAGTCTAGGCTTTAGCTATGAAAACCCCTGCGAAAAACACCGACTACCAAGTTACCAAGGCAGTGATCCCGGTAGCCGGTTTAGGAACCAGATTCCTGCCTGCGACTAAAGCCATGCCCAAAGAAATGCTTCCAATCGTAGATAAGCCCGTTATTCAGTATGTTGTCGAAGAAGCAGTATCTGCTGGGCTCAGCGATTTATTGATGATTACCGGGAGAAACAAAAACACTCTGGAAAATCATTTTGATCGAGTGGCCGAGCTAGAGCAAGTGCTTGCCAACAAGGGTGACGAGCAAAGATTATTTAGCGTCCGGGAGTCCTCTCAGCTAGCGGACATTCACTACACACGACAGGGTGACCCTCTGGGCCTTGGTCACGCAATCTTGAGAGCCAAGAGCCACGTTGGCGAGCACAGCTTTGCGGTGCTACTTGGCGATGACATTATCGACGCTAGGGATCCCCTGCTGAACCGCATGCTTGAAATTCATCAGCAAACCGGGGATAACGTCATTGCCTTAATGGAGGTTCCAGCCGAGCAAATTTCGCTCTACGGTTGCGCTTCGGTTACTGCAACAGATTCAGACAGCGTCATAGTTACCGATCTTGTGGAAAAGCCGGCACCGGGAACCGCCCCATCCAACTACGCAGTCATTGGAAGGTATGTGCTTCGGCAAGAAATGTTCCAAATTCTTGAGCAGACTGCACCTGGTCGAGGTGGAGAAATTCAGTTGACCGACGCCCTCCAGTATGCCGCCCAGCACCCGGAAATCGCCGGTGGTGTGAGGGGCGTTATTTTCACTGGTCGTCGCTATGACACTGGGGACAAGCTCGATTTCATAAAGGCCACCATCAAGATCGCGAGTGACCGCGAAGATATTGGACCAGATCTCAAGGAATGGCTCAAGGAATACACCAAGTCCTTATAGCTAGCTATTTTGTGCGCTTGCATTTCTCCGAGCAGTAGCGAACTTCGTCCCAATTTTTCTCCCAAGACTTGCGCCACACCATCGGTCGACCGCAACGTAAGCAGATCTTCTCAGGTAGGTCTTTCTTCTTTACTCCGCGCACAGCATTACTCGGTGGGAGGCTCGGTCAAAGAGATTTTCAATACCGATTTCGGAACATCCATCATCTCGACCCAGGTGTTTCCTATTGCAAGCTTCAAAACCTCTCCGGATGCGGTGGTCAGGATTATTGGGTCTTCACTCTCGCCCTTGGACCAAGAACCCAAAAGGTAGTAACCGTCTGAGAAAACGTGGGCTATGCCCTCATTATTTACAAGCCTGGCTTTTGGAATCGCACCGTATTTTGGATCCACAAAACTTAGATCGTGGACGACTTCTAGGACCACCACATTTTTAGCCGCCACCTGATCGCCGCCCAATTGCGTGTGGGGGGTTCCATCTTGAGTTCGAAGCCAAGCAACTTGCAGGGGCTCAGCCCAATCAAACTTGGCGGTGCCAAGATCCCAAACTGATTTCAACTGCGGATACTTAACGCTTAGTCCCTTTGCCGCCACCCCTTGAGAGACAGCAGATGGGATTGCATCAAATTCGAAACCTGCCTGTGGGACTGGCTGATCATTTGCGTAGAGCTCCTGCAGTTTTTGCGCACTGAAATATAGATTCCAAGGCGCTTTTCTTGAGGACTCGCGATAGTAGGTCTTGTTCTTCATTTCAGTGTCTTCATCGCTGATAACCAGGCCCGTACTTTTCGCCGCAGACTTGAACGGAGCCTGTCCTCCCGAGAAAGCGAAGATCCCATGGAATGGATCGACTATGGATGCATCGACCGGTCTAACCGATCGAACCGGTCCAATTGCCTCTGGCATCCTCGAATGCCAAACCGGTAGGAGCCTAGTGAGGCCCACTTCAACCCGAGTCACGTACACGATGTCGGCGTCATTTAGCGCAAGTTGCGGCCTGCCGGCGTAGGTGTTGTCAATCTTTGCCGACACCGCAGGCATCGCTAGGTAGGGATTCTCCCCCTCAAGATACAAAACTCCAGTTAGCGGAGCGGCTTGGTATACGGGCAGAGGCTCCGGTTCCGGCTCAACTGTTACTTGCGGAGCTGCGGAGGTTATTGCCGGCACTGGTTCAGCTGCTTGGCAGGAGGTCAGGGCCAGAAGGCCGACGAGTGTGACAACAAAGAGTCTGAGTGAGCGCATTTGGCTAATTCTAGAAGTTTTAGATAAGAACTGGTTGATGGCGGGGCTGCTATTTGCCCGACTGGCTTTTTCTTATTTTATTTCGCTTCACCAGTCGGTCTCGTAGGATTTCCAGTGGCAGCAACATCGTTGTGCCGACGACAATAAGCAGGACGGTAATTTCTAGGTTTTCTTTCACCATATCGAAACCACCCAGCCAATAGCCTGGCACCATGAAAACCACGACCCAGGCCGTGGCTCCAATAAGGTTTAGTTTGGTGAATCTTCGATAGTCCATCTTGGAGATACCGGCAAGCATTGGAATCAGGGCCCTCAGAATCGGAACAAATCTAGCCAAAACCACCGCCCTGGCTCCATAGTTTTCGAAAAACTGATGAGTTCTATCAAGTGTCGCCTTGTTCAAAATGAACTTGCGCTCCTTGGCTATCAGAGGCGGACCGATTTTCGCGCCAATCCAGTAGCCCACTTGGGTTCCAGAAAAAGCTGTGGTCCAAATAAGCAGAAAACCTGCCCAATCTGGAAGCCACGATTCCGAGTTCGCAAGGGTCAATCCGGTCAAAAACAGCAGGGAGTCCCCGGGCAAAATGGATGTGAAAATAAAGGCGGTTTCAATGAAAATTACAAATGCAACAGCAACTGCGGCCCAGTCGCCAAACGCAGAGATTATCTCTTGCGCATCAAACCAATTCAAGTTCCATCGCTCCTAAGACCCACAGCAAAAGAAGCTGCCCTGAAAACAATTCTGAGCCTAGTGGCAGAGCTTGTCCGGTACCTGTGAGTTTGTCGAAACTTATGGAAAACTGTTGGTTTAAACGGGGTAAAAATTCACTGAACCGCGAACCCAAACTGAAACCTTCATTCCAACCTCCGGGGCAAAGGG
>Ga0307998_1000046_pt1 | contig 67493 bp, 64 predicted proteins | sample Davwhametageno37_FD_203147 | JGI IMG/M metagenome (GOLD analysis project Ga0307998, IMG submission 203147) | Marine microbial communities from Davis Island wharf, Antarctic Ocean - #37 | ecosystem: Environmental > Aquatic > Marine > Unclassified | place: Antarctic Ocean: Davis Island wharf... | reverse complement strand
GGGCGCTTAGCTCAGTTGGTTCAGAGCACTTGGTTTACACCCAAGGGGTCAGGGGTTCGAATCCCTTAGCGCCCACCAAGTATAACTAGCCTTCACGTAAAGTGAGGGTTTTTTTTATAGAGACTTCGCACAGTTTTCTCACAGTTTTAACATATTTTATCTCCATATTTTTCAAGTCTTCTATCCATAATCAATGAAATTTAGCCTTTACAATCGAAGAAAACAATCCCACTTATTAGGAGTTGCATATCTCATTACCTTAATCTTAATTTGTAGTTCTTTACTTTGGTTTCTAATAAAACTTTAAAAAAGCCCTCGTAGTTCAACGGATAGAACAAGAGTTTCCTAAACTTTAGATACAAGTTCGATTCTTGTCGAGGGTACTAAAAAGAAAACGCCCCTAAAGTAAATTAAAGACGAATTTATTGAGAAGTAGTTTTTGAGATTAAAATTTAACCACTTATTATTTTTTGAATTTTTTCTTGTTCTTCTTTAGCTAATTCAGCATCGACGAGAATACGTCCACTATGTTCATCGGTAATGATTTTGTTTCGTGAAGCAATTTCCATTTGAACTTGTGGTGGAATTGAGAAATAAGAACCACCAGAAGCACCACGCTCTATTGGTACAATGGCAAGTCCATTTTTTACACTTCCACGAATTCGTTTGTATGCAATAACAAGTCTTTCTTCTATTTGTTTTTCAAAGTCAGTTGATTTTTTTTGAAGAATATCTTCTTCTTTTTGAGTATCTTTTAAGATAGCATTTAGTTCACTCTTTTTCGCTTTAAAATGTGAATTACGCTCTTTTAATTTTTCAATTAATACATTAAGAGATTCTTGCTTTTGAAGAATACGTCCCTTAAGTCCTATAATTTTTTTCTCTGCTAACTGACTTTCTAGATCCTGAAATTCTTGTTCTTTTACAATTGAATTATATTCTCTATTATTTCGAACATTTTTTAATTTTTCCTCATATTTTTTCAAAAGCTCCTTAGCATTTTTTATTACTTGTTTTTGATCTGAAATTCCATTTTCGATTTCTTCAACTTCAATCTTGATCTTATCAAGCTTTATGTTTAAACCAACAATTTCATTTTCTAAATCCTCAACTTCTAAAGGAAGTTCACCCCTAAGATTTTGTATTTCATCTATTCGAGAGTCAATAAGTTGTAGGTCATAGAGAGCTCTAAGTTTAGTCTCGATAGATGTTTCCTTTTTTTTGGCCATAGCTAGAAGTAGTTAACTGGATTTGTTTTTATATTCGACAAAATAATTGCAAAATTAGGCAATTTTTCTGTAAGAAAATCATATATCAGATTTTTGGTAAATTGTTCACTTTCATAGTGCCCAATATCGACTAATAAAAAGTTATTTTCAGACTGAAAAAATTGATGGTATTTTAAATCTGAGGTGATAAAAGCATCTGCCCCTTGTTCTTTAGTATTTTCAATTGCAAAACTTCCCGAACCACCTAAAATAGCAATTTTTTTAATTTTTTTACTTGTAAATTTACTGTGTCTAATTAGATCTGTGTTTAGTTGACTCTTGATAAAATTCAAGAAGTCTATTTCCTGCATTGTCGTGGTAAGTTCGCCAATTCTTCCCATCCCTATTTTTGGTTTTTTAAGGCTACTGTCTTTAGGAATTAAAACTCGACTCTTGATTAATCCTAATTTCTTTCCCAAGATATAATTAACTCCCGTCGGATGATTATCTAATCTAGTATGTAATGCCAAAACTGAAATTTTATTTTCTATTGCTTTAATCACTACCCTTTCTACATAGTTTTCACCATTAATTTTTTTTAGTCCAGAAAAAATGATAGGATGAAAGCAAACCACAAGATTGCACTCATTTTTAATAGCTTCTTCTATAATATTTTCAGTGCAATCTAGAGAAACAATAACCCCAGAGCATTCTTCTTTGGAATCTCCTAAAAGTAGCCCTACATTGTCAAAGTCTTCCGCATAAGCGGTAGGAGCCCAATCTTCTAATAAGTCAATAAGGTTTTGAATGATCATATTCAATTGAATTAAAACAAATATAATATTTATCTTCATGGCGATGAAAACCTTAAGAAATTTATTGCTTCCATTTTCCTTTTTATATGGTGGAGTTATTCTTTTAAGAAATTTTTTATTTGATACGGGAATTCTTAAAAGTAATCTGATTTCAATTCCAAGTATTGGAGTAGGGAATCTCAGTTCAGGGGGAACAGGTAAAACAGTAGTGATTGATTATTTAATTAATCTTCTAAAAAAAGAGTATCATATTGGAGTTTTAAGCAGGGGCTACAAACGTAAAACTATTGGTTTAGTTCATGCTACAAATGCCAGTAAAGTTCATGAAATTGGTGATGAACCCTTTCAGCTTTTCAAAAAGCATCCGGAAATTTCAATGATTGTAGCTGAAAAAAGGAGTCTTGGAGTTCAAAGTTTTATTGACTCGGATTTGGTTCCAGATATTATTTTACTTGACGATATTATGCAGCATAGATATATAAAATCTAAAATTATGATTCTTACAACCACCTATAATTTACCTTATTTTTCAGACACTTTATTGCCATCGGGCAATTTGCGTGAACCTATTTCAGAAAAAAAAAGGGCACATATTATTTTGATTAATAAGTGTCCTAATAGTTTAAGTATTGAAAAACAAAATATTTTTTTAAATCATATTAAAGCAAGCAGAAACCAGAGTGTTTTCTTTACTAGAATTAATTATAGTATTAATATTATTAGCGAAAAGAATTCAATGTCTTTATCTTTAATAAAAGAATCTTTTTTATTGGTCACAGGGGTAGCGAATCCTGAGCCACTTAAAACCTTTTTAGCTGACAGCGGATTTAGCTTTTCACATTTATCTTTTCCTGATCACCATAGCTTTAGCCAAGGGGATTTAAATAAGATTAAAATTCAAAAAAAGAAAAAAATTATATTAACCACTGAAAAAGATTTTACTCGATTAAATCCAATTTGGGAAGGAGAAGATCTGTATTATTTACCTATTGAAATGGAATTTATAAATCCTTCTGATCAAGGAATTTTCGATAAGCTTATCAAAAAAGTGATGATTTCTTAACTAAGCAATATGTCTATGTGCTTTATAAGAAGAACGAACTAATGGACCACTTTCAACGTGTCTAAAGCCTGCATCAAGAGCAAAGGTTTCGTATTTTTTAAAAGTTTCTGGAGTAATAAAAGATTGCACAGGTAAGTGTTTTTTGCTAGGCTGAAGATATTGTCCGATAGTAACAATGTCTACTGATGCTTTTCTTAAATCACGAAGTGTTTCCAGAACCTCATGTTCTTCTTCTCCTAAACCCAACATAATGCCTGATTTAGTTCGATTTATTCCTTGATGTTTTAAGTATTTAAGAACCTCTAAGCTAGTATCATATTTAGCTTGAACACGAACTTTTCTGGTTAATCGTCTTACCGTTTCTACATTGTGAGAAATAACCTCAGGAGCTACAGCAATAATCCGATCTATATTTCTTTTATTACCCTGAAAATCAGGTATTAAAGTTTCTAGAGTAGTATTAGGACTGATTCTTCGGATAGCATTTACAGTTTCTGCCCAAATTATAGAGCCCATGTCTTTTATGTCATCTCGATCTACAGAGGTAACTACGGCATGTTTAATTTTCATAATTTTAATAGAATTGGCAACTTTTTCAGGTTCAGTCCAATCAACTGCTCCTGGACGACCTGTTTGAACACCACAAAAGCCACAAGACCTTGTACATATATTTCCTAAAATCATAAATGTTGCCGTACCCTCAGCCCAACATTCCCCCATATTTGGGCAGCTACCTGAGGTGCAAATAGTATTTAATTTGTATTTTTCTACTAATCCTCTAAGTTCTGTGTATTTCTTACCAGTTGGAAGTTTTACGCGAATCCAATCTGGTTTTTTTTGATGTTTAGCTTCTTTTGCTTGTACTTCCATCGAAATAATTTCCACAAAGATACAAACTAAAGATTAGAGATTCAAAATATAAAATGCAGTAAATCCTGTTAAAAAAAAGAGGCCTAGAAGACTTAAAACACGAAGTGCTTTTTTGGGCTGATTGGATTCAGGCATTTCTTTACTTATTACAAGTTTATAGTTTAAAAAAGCATACAAGGGCGCAGTGATAAAAGAAAGTACTGTTGCAATTTGAACAAGTTGACCCATTTCAGATAGTAAAAATAAAAAAATACATCCAGTACCTAGAGCCAAAATAATCATCCAATGTATATAATAATTATTTTGCTTGTTAAAAAGCAATTGTACTGTTTTAGACATTGACCTGGGAGAAGCATCTAGTGTTGTGACAGTTGTGCTGAGCATTGCAGTAAATGCAGCTATACCAATAATTCCGTAAGCTGTTTCACCTAAGTTTGAAGTAAATAGTTGGATTAATTGTCCCGCAAAAACTCCTCCTTGGTTTGAAAAATTAGTACCTGTACCATACATTACTAATGCTCCAAGGCCCAGAAAACATAGCGCTAAAAAGACAGTGGTAATATAACCCACATTAAAATCAAATAAACTTTCTTTAATTGTTGATTTTTTAGATTGAGTTTTGTTTTTTTCCAAAGTCCAAATGGAATGCCAAATTGATACATCAAGAGGAGCAGGCATCCATCCTAAAAATGCAATTAAAAACAATAACCCAGTTTTATCTGGAAAAACCTGCACATAAGATAAAGGATGATCATTTTTGAAAAAAGCAATACCCATTGCTAAAACACAGCTAATTGCTAATACAATTATAATGACCTTAATCATTTTATCTAACCACTGATAACGCCCTAACAATAAAAATGTACTACAAATAAGTGTGATTAGTATGCTCCAAAGAACAATACTTTCTGTGATTCCAAATAATTTCGATGCCAATCCCGCAGTAACTACTGTTACTGCACTTTGAATTGTAAACATGGTAACGAGGTTAATTAAAAAATAAGCCCATAAATACCCTTTACCTAATTTATAATACCCATCCAAAAGAGTTTTACCTGTAGCTTGCGCATAGCGGGGACCATATTGAAAAAAAGGATATTTGAATAAATTAACAAGAAGTAATGCCCATACCAGACCCCAGCCGAAATCAGCACCAGCTCGTGTTGACTGAACCAAGTGAGAAACTCCAATAGCTGCTCCTGCAAAAAGAAATCCAGGACCTAGTTTTGATAAATTAATTTGTTTCACGATCTAAAAGATTAGCAAGCATTTTTTTAGCTCTAAAAAGTTTTACCCTAATTGTTATAGCGGGCTCTTTCAAAATATTTTCAATTTCTTTGTATGACAAATTCTCAAAATATCTAAGTTTTATAATATTTCGATATTCCTTTTTTAATGTTTTAATATTGGCTAAAATATGGTCTAGATTTTGATTAGCTATCATTAAGTCTTCCGGAGATGGATCACAACTATATGGTTCAAAATAATCATCTTGATCAATTTCCTTTAAGTTTTCAAATTTCTGTTTTGATTTTCTGTAGCTATCAATATGGTGGTTTTTAGCGATGGTTAATATCCAAGAAACAAAAGGTAGTTTTTCATCAAAACTTTCAAGACGATCAAATGCTTTTGAAAAGGACTCTATAGCTAATTCCTCTGCTACTTTTGGATTTGAAGTTCTAAGGCATAAGACCGAGTAAACCTTATCCCAATATAAATTAAAAAGAATGTTATAAGCAGATTGGTCATTTGCTTTTGCTTTATGAATGATATTTTTTTCGTCTTGAAATTTCATTTTTTGGATGAAATAAATCAGTTATTTAAAAGAGTTTTATTTTCACAATCAGTTTCAGAAGGTCTTTTTCCACAGAGGCCACATGGTTGATTATCCTTGTTGAGAAAAGGGCTCTGACTTGCGCAGGTCCCTGCAAACTCTCCGTCTTTTTTAGCCCATATTTTAATTGCAATTCCAGCAAAAGCAAAAAACAAGAGTATAAATGTGATAAGAAATAATTCCATAACTAATATTTAAAGATACAAAAATAGTGATCTTTATTGGAAAACAGAATAGTGTTAAAGTATGTGAATGCAATATTTCCTTTATGAAATATCATTTTTAAAGCTCATAAATTTTAAAATTAAATTGATTCTTTTATGTTTTAAAATATGAGCTCTTTAAATTTCCAAATAATATTGATGAAATAATAGGCAAAGATTAATCCAACTATTAGTTTAAGCAAAACACCTGTAAGGAAACCTAATAGAGCTCCTAATGCAGCTTTAAAGGCTACGGTTTTATTATCTTTATTTGTATAAATTTCTCCAAAAAAAGCACCAAAAAATGGACCTATTATAATTCCAAAAGGGCCTAAAAAAACCAAACCTAAAATTAATCCAACTGCACTTCCGATAATACTACCTTTTCCTCCTCCAGATATTTTAGCGCCAAAAACAGATACAATATTTTCTATAAAGAAAACAAATATTGCTATAAATAAAGTAATCATCAAAAAGCTAGTTTCAATAAAAACAGAAGGAGCAAAAGCGAGTATTAGCAGTCCTAACCAAGAGGTTAATGGTCCTGGTATTATAGGCAAAAAACTTCCAGCAACTCCAAGTAGGATAAAACCTCCTGCGATACAAATGAATAAAAGATCCATATATAAAAATATAAATTTTTAAGACCACTCTCTTAATAGTGAAGAACAAATGAATAAAAAATTGTAATTTTAATTTTATAAAATTAAAAAAATGAATTTTCATTTCAAATTATTTCGTAACTCCATTTTAATAGCGCTTTTATTCATTCTTTATGGTTGTCATCTGTTTCAATCCACAGATGTATCAAAAAAAGAAATAAATGCTTCATCGTCCTGGTCTAAAAAAGATCAAGGACCCACTTTCGTTATTTGTGAAGGACTTGAAGGTGATGAACATCAAAGTTGTTTTGAATCGATGATTGCTAATTCTATCACTAATTATTTAGATCAATATAACATTGAATCTAACACAAATCTTGAAGAGGAAATATTAATGATTATTAAAATCGATAAAGAGGGCTTCTTTGCCCTAGAGAATCTAGAGGCAAGTAAAAAAATTAAAGATGCGATGCCTGATCTGGAAAATAGTTTAATTGATGCTATTAATCAATTGCCTCAGGCAAACCCAGCAATAAAGACCAATGTGGGTTCATATGTTGCTACTTCTTTCAAATTACCTTTAAAGATTTCTGCACAGCAAGATTACTAATGCAGGAAAATAAAATTATTCTAGGGATAGATCCAGGAACTACTATAATGGGCTTCGGATTGATTAAAACCACAAAAAATTCAATGGAATTTATTCAAATGCATGAATTACATTTGAAAAAATATGAAAATCATTTTTTAAAACTTCATTATATTTTTAAACGAACTATTGACCTCATTGAGGAGTTTCATCCAGATGAGATTGCTATTGAAGCACCCTTTTTTGGGAAAAATGTCCAATCTATGTTAAAGCTAGGAAGAGCTCAGGGTGTTGCTATGGCAGCCGGTTTGTCTAGAGAAATTGCTATTACTGAATATTCACCTAAGAAAATTAAAATGGCTGTTACGGGAAATGGAAATGCATCTAAAGAACAGGTAGCCAAAATGCTCCAACAGCTTCTTAAAATTAAAAAACTCCCAAAAAACTTAGATGCAACAGATGGGTTAGCTGCAGCAGTTTGTCATTACTATAACCAAGGAAGTATAGCCAAAGGGAAATCATATACTGGTTGGAGTGCTTATATAAATCAAAATCCTAAAAAGGTTAAATCACAAAAACCTTAGTCTAGTCAATGTCTAATTTATATTTTCATTTCCCTTTTTGTAAACAAGCATGTCATTATTGTAATTTCCATTTTTCAACAGCAATAAAAAGTAAAGATCTTATATGGGATGCTATGATAAAAGAGCTTCAGCTTCGATCGGATGAAGTGAAATCTCCATTAGAAAGTATTTATTTTGGAGGTGGCTCACCTTCATTAATTTCTCCTGAAAAAATAGATTCTCTTTTAAAGAAAATTAAAAATCAGTTTTCAGTCTTAAATACAGTTGAGATTACTTTAGAAGTTAATCCAGATGATGTCACAAAGAATTATTTAATTGAATTAAAACAGGCAGGTATTAATCGTTTAAGCCTAGGCACTCAATCTTTTTTTGATGAAGATTTAAAGTTGATGAATCGTGCTCATAATTCAGATCAAGCTATTGAAGCTTTAGAAAATGTAACAAATCAATTTCAAAATTTCTCAATTGATTTGATTTATGGAATGCCTAATTCTAACATTACTTCATGGGAAAAAAACATACAAAGAGCCTTAAAGTTTAATCCACCCCATATTTCGGCTTATGCATTGACGGTAGAAAAAAAAACAGTTTTGTACGACCAGATAAAAAATAAGAAAATTGAGCTTATTTCAGATGAAGAAGTTAAGGAACAATATGATCTTTTAGTATTGAAAATGAATACTTTAGGTTTTGTCAATTATGAATTTTCAAATTTTGGAAGGCCAGGTTTTTTTTCAATAAACAATCAAAATTATTGGAATGGAAAATCTTACATAGGTATTGGACCTTCTGCCCATAGTTATGATGGAGATGTTCTAAGGAGTTGGAATATTTCTAATAATCAACTTTATGTTAAGTCAATATCTTCAGGTGAGCTAAATTTTAAAAAAGAAAAATTGAGCTCTAAAGATCTCTACAATGAATACATTATGACAGGATTGAGGAAAATAGAAGGACTTTCTTTAAGTTACGTAAAAATAAAATTTGGGAAACCATATGCTGAATATTTGGAAGCTCAGGTTGACAAAAACCTTAAGTCTAGAAATTTTTATTGGGATGGAGATTATCTAAAAATTTCACAAAAAGCTAAATTTTTAACGGATGGTCTTGCAGCTGATCTTTTCAGGATATAGGAAGGTAATAGATGTTTAGTATTTACATCAAATCTCCGTTCAATGATGAAGGATATTATTCTCTTTTTACATATTATAACTGCATTGCCTTTAATTCCTATTGGGGCACGTCTTCTTTTATCTAAAAAAAGAAGATTCTAAATATAGAAGTTTAGTAAAGTTATGGATGTTGCTTATGTTTATTAAGGGATTATTAATCGTCTTTCTACCATCTGTTGTTGGACCAAAATAGTTTAATCATCTAGGACTATTAAACTTATTTACTCTATTAACGTTGTTGAGAGCTCCTTATATTATTAACTATGCTAGAAGTGGTAATATGACAAGACATAAAAGAACGGTCAGAGTATTATACGTTGCATTAATAGCAACGTTTCTAAGTGCTTTTGTGCCTGATAGATTCTTAAATAATCTAATATTTTCCAATAACTGGATTATTTAATTTTTTAGTTAAATTCAGTTGTTTTTTTCTTAAATAAACTAATATAATGTTCATAAAACCTGGGTATGGTTTCTATACCCTTAAAGAAGTTAAAAAGTCCGAAATGTTCGTTTGGTGAGTGAATAGCATCACTGTCTAGGCCAAATCCCATTAAAATTGATTTTACACCAAGTTCTTTTTCAAACATGGGTACAATGGGAATACTTCCTCCGCCTCGGCTGGGAATTGGAGCTATACCAAAAGTATCAAGATAAGCATAATGAGCAGCCTTATAACCGATGGTTTCCGTGGGAGTTACATAAGCATAGCCCCCATGATGTTTTATTACATTTACAGTAACACCTTTTGGAGCTAGTGATTTGAAATGTTCAGTAAATAATTCACTAATTTCATTCCATTCCTGATCAGGAACCAATCGCATAGATATTTTTGCTTGTGCTTTACTAGCAATAACTGTTTTGGCTCCTTCTCCAGTGTATCCACCCCAAATCCCATTGACATCTAGGGTTGGTCTGATTGTTCGGCGTTCTTCATTATTATATCCCGATTCACCTCTTATATCAGTAATTCCAATTGAGGATTTAAAATCATTTAGGTTAAAAGGTGCTTTTGCCATTTCTAAACGTTCTTCTTGAGAAAGTTCTTCCACACGATCATAAAATCCAGGAATGGTAACTCTTTGATTTTCATCATGTAATTTAGAAATCATTTCACACAATACATTTATTGGATTAGCAACCGATCCACCATATAAACCCGAATGTAAATCTCGATTGGGTCCTGTGATAGTTACCTCCATGTAGCTTAGGCCCCTCAATCCAGTTGAAATTGAAGGTTGTTTTTGTGAAATCATTCCAGTATCTGAAATTAGAATAATATCGCATTTTAATTTTTCTTTATTTGCTTTTACAAAATCTTCTAAATTATCACTTCCGACCTCTTCCTCGCCCTCAATCATGAACTTAATATTGCACTTCAAAGGCCCTTGACTTAACATTACTTCCAAAGCTTTGATATGCATAAAAACTTGTCCTTTATCATCACATGCTCCACGAGCAAATACAGCACCTTGAGGATGAAGCGAGGTGGTTTTTATAACAGGTTCAAAGGGTGGACTTTCCCAAAGATCAATTGGGTCAGGAGGTTGAACATCATAGTGCCCATAAACTAAAACTGTTGGATAGTTTGAATCGACAAGACACTCCCCATAAACTATAGGATGTCCAGAAGTTTTTATAATTTCTGTTTGAGGACAACCTGCATTTATAAGGGCATCTTTAACCCATTGAGCAGCAATTTCGACATCTTTTTTATAAGCATTATCTGCGCTTACGGATGGAATTTTTAAAAAAGAGATCCATTCATCTAAAAATCGTTTTTGATCTGTTGTCAATTCCATATTTATGTGTGTTATAATTTAAATACAAAGTTAACAAATGTATTTTTTTTAGAAGAGGAAATTTTATTGGAAAACTTATTTATATTTGTCATCCTTAAAAGCGGGTGTGGTGAAATTGGTAGACACGCTAGATTTAGGATCTAGTGCTTTACGGCTTGGGGGTTCGAGTCCCTTCACCCGCACTAAATTAAAAAAATCTTTAAAAAACTTCAATAAAATTATTTTTTAAAGGTTTTTTTAAATCTTATGTAATCCGTCGCAAAAAGTTATTTTATCTCATTTTCCAAATCTATACATAGTAAAATCCGTACTGTGAAGAATTTTATTACCCTGTTTATAAGTAAGATTTACATTTCTATTTATTGCAATTTGGCCCATTTTCTCTAAATATATCTACTTTTTTTTCCTCCATTTGAAGGTTTATGTTTTTAATTTTTCAATGTAATTTAAAATTCTTTCCTCTAAAAGTGGAAGGGTTACTGTGCCTTTTTCCAAAATGACTTCGTGAAAATCTCGAATATCAAAATTTTCTCCCAAAACTTTTTCAGCTTTTTTTCTTAGTTCACGAATTTTTATTTCACCAATTTTATATGCTAAAGCTTGTCCTGGCCAAGAAATATACCTGTCAACTTCAGTATTTATTTCATGTAAGGAAAGAGCCGTGTTTTTAGCCATGAAATCAACTGACTCTTCACGCGTCCATCCAAAAGAATGAATTCCAGTATCAACAACTAAACGACAAGCTCGCCACATTTCATATGTAAGTTTGCCAAAATGTTCATAGGGAGTTGAATATATATCCATTTCATTAGCTAGGTATTCACAATAAAGCCCCCATCCTTCTCCGTAAGCCGACAAGTATAAGTTTTTCCGAAACTGTGGAATATTTTCAGGAAGCTCGTTATTTAAAGCCCCCTGTAAGTGGTGACCTGGTACCGCTTCATGAGCTGTTAAAGAAGGGATTGAATAAAGAGGTCTACTTGGAAGATCATAGGTATTAACCCAATAATAACCTGGGTCTGTACTTTCTTTTGAGGTTCCTATATATCTTCCGGCAGTATATTTAGGAGCGATAGAGGAGGGAACAGGTGCTACACCGTAAGGTTTTCTAGGAAGAGTTTTGAAAAAACGAGGTAATTGTTCATCTAATTTTTTAGCAATACTTCTAGCAAACATTAATAATTCTTCAGATGTTTTAGGGTAAAACTGAGGGTCTGTTCTTAAAAACTCTATAAAGTCCTGGATTGACCCTTTAAATTTGACTTCTTCTAAAATATTTACCATCTTTTTCTTAATACGAATAACTTCCTCAATTCCAATATCATGAATTTGTTGAGGAGTCATTTTTAGAGTAGTGTAATAATCAATCCGACTTTGATAATAAGCCTCACCATTAGGTGTTTCAGACACACCAAGTTTTGTTCTAGTTTGTGGATAATAGGTTTTTTCAAAAAATATTTTTACAGCTTTAAATGACGGAACTACATTAGCCATAATCACTTCTTTAGCTGCTTTACGTAGAGAATCTTTTTCAAAAGAGCTAATAGGGTTGGGAAGTTTTAAAAAAGGAGAATAATAAAAATTTTCTTCAGCCGTTTCAGTTATATGTTGCTCGTATGTAGATTCATATCCTTTAAAAATGACTAAGGGTTGACCCATTCCTGCATCTAATCCTTTTTTAATTAATATTGATTGTTTTTCAATATAATTAGGAATTGCCTTGAGTGTTTTCAAATATTCTAATGCTGCTTTCTTGTTAACAATGGGACGAACTTTATAAGTGAGACTAGAGTGAAATCCTGCATCAGAAAGAATGGGGTTCCAATGGGTTTTAAATTTAAATTTAATTGCTATTTCATTTAAAGAAAAATTAAGTAAGGTGTATGAAATTTTGGCGTCCTCATTAAGTTTATTTCGATCAATTTTTTCTAAAACCGTTTTTAGAGAATCACAAAAGTGAGCATAATTTTCAAAACGAGATTCACGATAATCGCCTAGAGGAAATGTTTTTTCAGAGTCTTTTTTATAACTTTCAAAAGACTCAATAATAACATTGAGATTATCTTCCGATTGAATCGAGTTACAACCAAATAAGACCATTGATATGCTTAAAAGAGTGATTATTTTCATTTTATTTTGGTTTTGAATATCCCGGACCAGTAATATATTTTCCTGGGAATTGTTTTGTATGATTTCCATTATTGAGAACTTGTATTCCGTTAACCCATACATGCTCAACACCCTGGGCATATTGAAGTGGGTTTTCAAATGTTGCTATATCTTTCACTGTTTTAGGATCAAAAACAACAATATCTCCATAATAATTCTGTTTAATTAGACCACGATCTTTTAATCCTAAATTATGTGCTGGTAATCCACTTAGCTTGTGAATTGCTTCTTCTAAACTTATTAGTTTTTCGTCTCGAGTATATTTTCCTAAAACCCTAATGAAGCTTCCGTAGGCTCTGGGGTGTGTTCTGAAACTTTCTTCTGGATCTGAAAAGGATCCTGCATCAGAACAAAATGACACCCAAGGGAGTTTAATTTTTTTATTAATATTTTCTTCACTCATGCTAAAGTAAATACATTGAATACGACTATCATCTTCAAGTATTAAATCTACAATAGCTTCTTCAGGCTTTTGATTTCTCATTTTTGCAGCCTCCGCAATAGTCTTCCCTTGGTATTTCTCAGTCATTAAAGGTGTTTTAAATCCAACCATTAAGATTCCTTCAGGAGGTTGCTGATTTAATTCTTCTTTAATTTCTTTTAGTAGGCGTCTTCGGGCTTGAGGTTCGCGCATTCGTTTCATCCATTCTTGGTGTCCTCCCTCTTGAATCCAAGTAGGAATCACCCCCGTTAAACCTGTAGAGCTAGCAGGGTAAGTGTAAATGTCAGCTGTGATTTTGAGTCCTTCTCTTTGAGCACCTTCAACCCGCTTAATAATTGTATCTAAAAGATGCCAATTAGGTCTTCTAGATGCTTTAAGGTGGTATATTTCAGCGGCAATATTAGCTCCTTTAGCAATTTCGAAAAGTTCTTCAAGGGCTTCTAATACACGTGCGTCTTCATTGCGTATATGAGAAATATACATCCCACCATAATCTGATGCTACCTTACTTAATGCAATTAATTCTTCTGTATTAGCATAATCTCCAGGGGCATAAATTAAAGAAGAACCAATTCCCATAGCACCCTCTAACATAGCAGACTTCACACTTTGTTGCATGTCTAACATTTCCTTATTTGTTGCTATTCTATTAGTGTATCCAATATGTTGAATTCTTACAGTTGTGGCCCCCAAGAAAGAAGCAATATTTGTTGATATTTTATTATTTTTAAGTTTTTCCATTGCCATTCCAAAAGAGACATAGTCAGTACTGTCAGGATGACTTTTGGGACCTGCCGAGGTTCCTTCTCCAAAAACCTCTAAAGTTACTCCTTGCTTAAGGTCACTTAATGATCTTCCATCTTTTAAAAGCGAATTGTATCCCCAGCTCAACATATTAATAAACCCAGGAGAAACAACTTTATTTTTTGCGTCAATTAGGTGTTTAGCTTCAAATGACTTAGGTGGCCCTACATAGATAATTCGTTCCTCTTGGAGAGCAATAGTGCCTAAAAAAGGTTTAGTACCGCTTCCATCATAAATCAAGCCATTTTGGATAACCGTATCAATTTCAGGAATTGTGCTACATCTAAAAATAAAAAGAAGAAAAAAAATAGGTAAGAGGAGCTTTTGGCGCAGCATAATGTTAATTTACACTAAGATACGATTTTGATAATACCTTTTTAAATTATTTACGATAGGTCTGAAATAATTTAAACTTTATGTCATCTAAGCCTTCGTCATCAAAAGGATATTCCATTTGATCTTGAATATTGTAGAGGGATATTAATATAAATTCACTCAAAATCACAATAAAAAAAGTAATCCAGCTTGGTCCATCTAATCCTATTTTATTAATAATTGTCGGTGTATAGACAGCAGGAAAAATATAGATAAAAATTAAACAATATGCTTTTAAACTTACGGGTGTTCTGTGGGAGTGAATAGCAATTAAATTATCGGAACTGGCAATTGTATCTCTGAAAAAGCGCAAGGCTTTTTCTCTATTTCCGTTACCTATAAGTTCTGATTTTTTAGATAAAAAATTATAAAAATCCTCAACTTTTTCATCATATTCCTTAGGATTTTCATCTGGAGTACTTAAATGTTTAAACAAATATTCGTTCACCAATGAGAGGTGTTTTTCAGCCTCTTTTTTGTCTTCATCTAGAATTTTAGGACTAGATTTAAAAATATTTATAACAGTTTTAATACTTGCTCTAAAACTGCTTAGATGTTCTAATGCTTTTTCTCTTCTTCTAAAAGCTCCTCTAATTGTAAAAACCAAAGGAAAAATTATTGCGATGCTTAACAATGTCAAATCAATATTATATACTACCCTAAATTTATAAGCTACAAGGGGCATAAGTATTGAAAAGAACAAAGTGATTAGAGTTCGATAGTTAATTATGATGAGATACCTAGACATATAAAATGTTTTATTATATTTGAACAAATCTATCAACTAAATTATGAATAAGCAAAACATTTCGATCATCATTTTGTTATTAAGTGCATTTGTACATGCGCAGAAAGACTTAAAATCAGATTTACTTTTTTCTGATCAAACTCCATTAGAAATTAAACTTGGTTATTCAAATAAGGACTTGGACCGTAAAACAGATGATTCAACATTCATACATACTTCATTGCAATATCTTCATGAAGAAAAATGGTTAGCTATAGAGGTTGATTTAAGAGCACGTGGAAATTTTAGACGTAGCACATGTTATTTTCCTCCTGTGAAAATGAAAATCAAAAAGGCCCAGTATAAAGGGACTCTTTTCGATGGAAATAAATCTATGAAACTAGTCATGCCTTGTAAGTTAGAAAAAGCAAGTAATGATAATGTTTTACAAGAGTTTATTGCTTATAAAATTTACGAAAAAATTTCTCCTTATCATTTTAAGACCAGAAGAGTTAATATTGATTTTAAGGAAGCTAAGGGAAAGAAAAAAGTAAAAGAATTTCAACTCACCGGGTTTTTTATTGAAGACAATAAGCGTCTCGCACAACGTTTTGAGGCAAGACCTTTTGAGCGTTATGTTCATCCGATGGCCATGCAACATTTAACTTCTGTTCATATTGCATTTTTTCAATATCTACTGGGGAATACGGATTTTTCTACAGCATATCAACACAATTCAAAACTCATGTATATGGATAAACAGATCATTCCTCTTCCATATGATTTTGATATGACAGGATGGGTTAACCCAAGTTATGCAACTGTCAATGAAACACTAGGTATAAAATCTGTACAGGATAGAAAATATAGAGGTCTTAAGCGTGAGCAGAAATATTTTGATGAAGTTCGAAAACAGTTAATAGATCAAAAATCTGATATAACGAATATGGTAGCTTCTTTTGAGGCTGATTTTTCAGATCCAAAAGAATATGAAAACATGTTTACTTTCATGGAATTATTTTATGATGTATTAGAAGATGACGGTAAATTTAAAAAATCAATCGTAGATCAAGCTAGAACCAAGTAATTCAATTTAGTGATTTTAACATCATATCAAAGATAGCTGTGTTTTCATAAATACCTTTAAAAAGTTCAGAATTTGGACCGTAACTAAATACAGGAACTAAGGCAGCTGAATGGCCTTTTGTGCTGAAAGTCCCTTTGACGATTCCCCTTTTTATGCTACCACCAGAAAGGGTTAAGCCACCTGTTTCGTGATCCGCAGTAACTATAACTAGGGTATTCCCATCGGCTTTAGCAAAATCTAAAACATGCTTAATAGTAGAGTCAAATTCCTTGAATTCAGATATCACCATATCCAGATCGTTTGAATGTCCACCCCAATCGATTTGAGAACCTTCAATCATCATAAAAAAAGGTTTGTTTAAGGATTCCATTTTTTTAAGGCTTGACTTGGCAATGTCATCTAAAGCTGGTTTTCTGCCTTCTAATTTACTGGGTGGTTCATCTTTATAAGTAAAAAAACCAATTTTACTTGAGGTACTATTTTCGATCTCTGAAAGGCTATTAACGAATTGATACTGATCCATTTCTTCTAATAAATTTCTTTTATCATCACGCTTATTAAAATGTTTTTTCCCACCTCCAATAAAAAGATCAACATCGTGCTCGCTTAATTGAAGAGCAATATCTTGATATTGTCTTCTAGAAGGAACATTTGCATAAAAAGATGCTGGTGTAGCGTGAACGATACTTGAAGTTGCAATAAGAGCTGAATTATACCCTCTTTGTTCGCAAATTTCTAAAATACTTTGTTGTAAGTTATTTTTTGAATCTATACCTATTACACCATTAAGTGTTTTAACTCCTGAAGCCATAGCAGTTCCACTTGCAGCAGAATCTGTGACCAATCTGTCAAAGGCATATGTTTTGGATAATCCTATGTATTCAAACGATTTAAGAGCTGTAGTATTATTATTGGCATATATGCCCGAACTGATTTGGGTAAGACCCATTCCGTCTCCAATCATAAGAATAATATTAGGAGCATTATCTTGACAGAAGTTTTGATTGAGTGATAAGAATAAAAGTAAAGTGATTAAATAGCGCATGAAATTCAGATAAAAATAAAGATCAAATATACAATTACTATTTTCCCAAATGACATTGATAAATTATTTTTGATATTTTTATAGCTTAGCTTCAAATGATTATCTTTGAGTTTTTCAAATAAAATACTTGAAAACACTTACAAAAGATTCTATTGATGTTGTTATAGCTTGGGTGGATGGGGAAGATCCCACTCATCAAAAAAAACGATTAAAATTTTTAAGTAAAAGCGAGTCGGAAAATTTACCTGGCGCAGATGAAACTCGATTTCATTCTTTGAATGAAGTAAAGTATTGTGTATTATCTATTTTAAAATTTGCGCCTTTTGTTCGAAATATATTTATTGTTACAGACAAACAAGTCCCTGACTTTAAAAATGCAGTTAAATCCTTTTTCCCAGAAAGATTAAAGGATATTCGAATTGTAGATCATACTGAAATTTTTGAGGGCTATGAATTTTTTTTACCTACATTTAATAGTTTATGTATAGAGAATATGCTTTGGCGAATCAAGGGTCTGTCTAGGCGTTTTGTGTATTTTAATGATGATATTTTTTTGGTTCGTCCAGTTAATCCAAATGATTGGTTTAGAAATGATCGACCTGTTTTAAGAGGAAAATGGTTTTTCCCTCCGTATGAACGTTTAATTTTTGATTCTATAAAACATTTTTTTTTAGGAATTATAAAAACAAAAAATAATATCGAATTACCTGCATCATTTCAAGTAAATCTATGGACAGCTGCAGCATTACTTAGATTTAAATTTAGATATTTTAAATCTGGACACACACCTTTAGCTATGGATAAGAGTCAATTAGAAACTTTTTTTAATTCCAACCCTAAAATACTAAAAAATAATATTTCTCATCGTTTTCGTAATTATCATCAGTTTAATACAGTTTCCTTAGCTAATCATTTAGAAATAAAAAGTGGTAATACTAATTTTGCTTCAAGCCAAGCGGTATATATGCAGCCTCACAATCGTGGAAAAAATTATGTAGATAAAAAGTTTAATTTGTGTAAAGAAAATTTATCTAATCTTTTTTTATGTGTCCAAAGTTTAGATCAAGCCAATAGCAGTGATCAGAAAAAAGTTATTAATCAAATGGAGTCTATTTTAAATATTACGAATGAGTAGTAAAGGTCAAATCGCAGTGATTTCTATGGTTCGCAATGATACTTTTTTTGCTGATAAATGGATTTCTTATTATGGTTCCCAATTTGGATATGAAAACCTGTATTTGTTTGTGGATGGTTTGGATCAGAATTTACCTCAACAAGCCAAAAAAATAAATTGTAATCAAATACCTCACAAAAAACTAAAACGAGCTCAGGGCGATCGTTTTCGTGCACGTATGATTTCAAGCTTTGCTAAAACTTTGTTTGAAAGCCATCAAGTTGTTTTAGCGATGGATATCGATGAATTTTTGATTCTGGACCCTAAATCCGATTTTTCTTTGAGTGATTATTTATTAAAAGATTTTAAGACTGATTCCCTTTCTGCCTTGGGAGTCGACGTTGGTCAACACCCTGAATTAGAAAATAGTATTGATTTGGATAGGCCTTTTTTATCTCAACGTTCCTTTGCTCAAGTTTCGGACCGTTATACTAAACCAGTGATAGCTTTTAAGCCGATCACATGGGGCTCTGGATTTCATAGAGTTAAGGGAAAAAACTATTTGATTGATCCTCAATTATTTCTATTTCATTTTGGACTTGTTGATTTAACTACTGTTTTAGAAAAGAAAAAAAATGAGAATCTGTATAAGTCTGGCTGGAAAAGTCATATGGACAGACGATTGCAATTATATGGTGCATTACAAAAAGAATTTCCCCAAGCAGGTGATGAGTTTTTTGAAATAGCAAGAAAAAACCTAAGTACAAAAAGTAAATGGTATGCTCCAAATAAACCTGCTTCATTAAAAGGTAATGCTATTATTAAAATTCCAAAGCGTTTTTTTTCGTTAGTTTAAAATACCATCCTTAACTTTGTTATAATCCAAACATATTAGATGAAAAAAATTCAAATGGTTGATCTGAAGGGACAACTAGAATTTATTAAAAGCGAAGTAGATCAGGCAATGCAGGAGGTAATGGATGATACATCATTCGTTAATGGACCAATGGTCAAAACCTTTCAGTCTGATTTAGAAAATTATTTAGGAGTAAAACATGTAATACCTTGTGGTAATGGAACCGACGCTCTACAGGTCGCTCTAATGAGTCTCAACTTGCAGCCAGGAGATGAAGTTATCACTTCTGATTTTACTTTTGCAGCTACAGTTGAAGTGATTTCACTTTTAAGACTTAAGCCTGTTTTGGTAGATGTAGATTCTAAAACATTTAATATAGATCCAGTAGCTATAGAAAAGGCAATTAGTTCAAAAACTAAAGCAATAATTCCTGTTCATTTATTTGGACAATGTGCTTCAATGGATACTATCTTGACTTTAGCAAAGAAGTATAATTTATTTGTTGTAGAAGATAATGCTCAAGGAATTGGAGCAACCTATACTCACCCTGATGGGAGTAATTCGAAAACAGGTTCCTTAGGTCATGTCTCTGCAACCTCTTTTTTTCCTTCAAAAAATTTAGGAGCTTTTGGAGATGGAGGTGCTATTTTTACTAACGATGATGAGCTTGCTCATAGTATACGCGGTATCGTAAATCATGGTATGTACAGACGGTATTATCATGATGTAGTTGGGGTTAATTCACGACTAGACTCACTTCAAGCAGCGGTATTAAAAGTTAAGTTGAAATATTTAGACTTTTATAATGAACGAAGAAAAGAGGCTGCAGTTCGTTATTCAGCTTTATTTTATAATCATCCAAACATTATAACTCCCCATCGAGACGCAAGCTGTAATTCACATGTTTTTCATCAATATACATTGCGTATTATTGATAACGATCGAGACGCTTTAGTTCAACATCTTAACATAAATGAAATTCCATGTGGAGTATATTATCCAGTACCTTTACATGCTCAAAAGGCATATAAAGATCCTGATGTAATTGAAGAGAATTTCAAAGTGACTAATCAATTAGTAAAAGAGGTTATTTCACTGCCTATGCATTCTGAACTTAAATTGGATCAAATTGATTTTATAGCAGAAAAACTACTAGAGTTTTTGAGTAAATAAGAACGTTAAAGAGTTCCGGAGAAGATCTCTGTATTTCGATTGATTTTTTTGATCAAACCTTGAAGCACTTTTCCCGGTCCAACTTCAGTAAAGCTCGTGGCTCCGTCAGCTATCATCTTTATTATACTTTGGTTCCATCGGACAGGAGCTGTGAGTTGGTCAACTAAATTTACTTTTAAAAGATCAACATCTAAAGTTTCTTTAGAAGTAACATTCTGATAAACAGGACAGCTTGGACTTTTAAAAGCGGTATTTTCAATTGCCTTTGCCAATTCTTTTTTTGCGGGTTCCATTAGGGGTGAATGGAAGGCACCTCCAACAGGAAGCATTAGTGTTCTTTTTGCACCAGCCTCAGATAAAGTCTTACAAGCATTTTCTACCGCTTTTTGTTGTCCAGAAATAACTATCTGACCTGGACAATTGAAATTTGCTGCAATTACAGTTCCGTGTGTAGCTTCACAAATAGATGTTACCTGAAAATCTTCTAATCCTAAAATAGCAGCCATAGCCCCAGGGCTTTTATCGCAAGCGGCCTTCATTGCTAAGGCGCGTTTATGAACAAGAAGAAGTCCGTCTTCAAAAGCAAGAGCACCACTAGCAACCAGTGCTGAAAATTCACCTAAAGAATGGCCAGCAACCATTTTTGGACAAAATCTACTTCCCATCGTCTCACTTAAAATAGTTGAGTGTAAAAAAATTGCAGGCTGGGTTACTTGTGTTACTTTCAAAGCTTCTGAATCATCACCGAACATAATTTCAGTAATATTGAACCCTAATATTTCATTGGCCTGATCAAAGCGCTTTTTGGCAATAGTTTGAGACTCGTAAAGATCTTTTCCCATTCCAGGAAATTGAGCTCCTTGTCCAGGAAATACAAAAGCTTTCATTGATATTATCTTTTATATGTTAAATATGAATATTTATATGGCTGCTCAATAGTAGATAGTTTTTTTTCTTCAAATATTAACTTCCATTCTCTTGTGTCTATTTCTGGAAAAAAAGCATCAGCTTCAAATGAATGATGAACTCGAGTGAGTTCAATTTTACTAGCCCTTTTTATAAAGAGCTGATATATTTCACCACCACCAATCACAAAAGGCTGAGAGTCTTCCCCTGTTAGCTCAAGAGCTTCTTCAAGTGAATTAGCTACCCAAGCGTCAATTGCTTTGTAGTTTTTGTTCCTAGTTAAAATAATATTCTTACGTCTAGGTAAAGCTTTAGGCATCGACTCGAAGGTTTTTCTGCCCATTATAATTGCATGTCCTTGAGTTAAATTTTTAAACCGTTTGAGATCATCAGAAATATGCCAGATTAGTTGATTGTTTTTGCCAAGTGCGTTATTTTCTGATGCTGCAGCAATCAAAGTGATTTCTTTTGAAGAATGTGATTCATTCATCTATCTAAAAGATTAAATTTGGCACAAAAATACACTTTCTTCTTGACCAATGAATTTTGAATCCTTCCCTTTATTAACAAACTCTACATATCTAAATACTGCCTATGTTGGTCTTATGTCAGAAAAATTAGCTGCTTTTAGAAGGGGGCAAGATCAAGAGCATGTTTCTAATGGTGGAAAATACAAGTTAAAAGCAGATGAAAATCTTGAGGAAACCCATCAGCTTTTGGGACAATTTTTCGGTTCAGATAAAAAACTAAGTTTTGTAGTGCCAAATTTTTCTTTTGGAGTTCGCCAAGCGATATCCTTTCTTCCAAAAAACTTAAAAATTTTGCTTTTAGAGGACGATTATCCCTCGCTTTTAGACGCTTTTAAGGAATATAAATTTGCTATTCTTTTAGCAAAACAAGATCATAATATTGAAGATGTCATTGAGTTTATGTTAGCCTCTAATAAAATTGATGTTTTAGCATTGAGTGTTGTTCAGTATACCACTGGCTTATTGATTGATTTGAAATTTTTAAAACAACTTAAGGTTAAGTATCCTCATTTGATAATCATTGGTGACGGTACTCAGTTTTTGGGAGCTCACACTTTTGATTTTAAAAAATCCCCCTTTGATGTCATTGCGACTAGTGGATATAAATGGCTTTTAGCAGGTTTTGGCAATGGTGTTTTAATGGTATCTGAAGAGTATTTAAAAATTTCTCAAATAGAATCAACTACTTTGTTTAATCAAATTTTCAATGGACACTTCAATATTTTGTCAACTGCAAGTTTGAATTTTGCTCTTAAGGAATTAACAAGACAAGACTTTCAGAAATTAATGCATAAAAAAAAACAATTAGCTCTCAGCGCTAAGCTAGAATTAACTTCATTGAATTATATATCTCCTTGGGTTTCTCAGCGTCCAAGTCATAGTAGTATTTTTAGTTTAAAAGGAGATAAGAAACTATATACTCATTTAACGAAGTATAAAATAGAATGTGTTCAAAGAGGAGAAGGAATTAGAGTTTCATTTCACTATTATAATAGTCTGAATGATTTAGCTAATTTGATAAAAGCCTTAAAGACATTTAAATAGCAACTTTTCCTTTAATTAAGGGAAAAGGGTCGTAATCTATAAGTTCAAAATCTTTATAAGTAAAATCAAAGATATTTTTAACATCTAGATTTAACCGCATTTCAGGAAGTGGTTTAGGAGCTCTTAATAGCTGTTCTTTAACTTGATCTAAATGATTGGAATAAATATGAACGTCTCCGAATGTATGGATAAAATCACCAACCTTGAAACCACATACTTGCGCAACCATCTGAGTTAATAAAGCATATGATGCAATGTTAAAAGGAACACCTAGAAACACATCAGCACTTCTTTGATAAAGCTGACAAGAGAGTTTACCATTAGCAACATAAAATTGAAAAAAAGCATGACAAGGGGGTAGTGCTACTTTGTTATTAGCAACATTTTCAGAGAAAGATGCGTTAGATTCTGGCAAAACAGTCGGGTTCCATGCGGTAACCAACATTCTTCGACTATCTGGATTAGTTTTAAGAGTATTAATTACTTCTTGAATTTGATCAATCCCTTCACTATTCCAATTCCTCCATTGATGTCCATAAACAGGTCCTAGATTTCCATTTTTATCAGCCCACTCATTCCAGATACGAATACCGTTTTCCTGAAGATAAGCGATGTTTGTTGTTCCTTTTAAAAACCACAACAATTCATGAATTACTGACTTAACATGAATTTTTTTAGTAGTTACCAATGGAAATCCCTTAGATAAATTAAAGCGCATTTGATATCCAAAAACACTTTTTGTACCAGTACCTGTCCTGTCTTTTTTCTCAATCCCCGATGTGCCTATGTATTGCACTAAATCTAAATATTGTTTCACTAATAGTGTTTTTTCAAAAATAGAGTCATTTCAATGATTTATAAACTTTTGAATAAAAAGATTATAAAAAAAAATCAACAATTTTAATTTTAACTTTTACGCTTGGAAATTTCATCGCGAATTAGAGCTGCTTTTTCGTAATTCTCATTAGCTAACAAAGCACTTAGAAGGTTTTTTAGTTTTGAAACAGAGAATTTTTCTAAATCTTCTAATTTTACATTAGTTTTGGTTTTTTCAGTAACATAATCTTGAATCCAATTATCTACAGATGATTTTTTTTCATTTGACGATACTGCTGCAGTAAAACCAGCTTTTTTTAAAATAGAATCGTAGATGAATATTGGCGCCTGATATCGGAGAGCTAAAGCTATAGCATCAGAAGTTCGTGAATCAATAATTTCTTCAATTTTATCTCTTTCACAAATCAAACTGGAATAGAATACTCCATCAACAAGTTTATGAACAATGACTTGCTTGACATTTATGTCAAAACGATCTGCCAAACTTTTAAATAAATCATGAGTTAAGGGACGACTTGGTTTAATTTCTTGCTCTAAAGCTATAGCGATAGATTGTGCTTCGAAACCTCCAATAATAATAGGCAGTTTTCTGTTTCCCTTTTCTTCATTAAGAATTAGCGCATAAGCACCGGTCTGAGTTTCGCTATGCGAAATTCCCTTAACCGTCATTTGAATTAATTTCATATTCACTTTAAATTAACAAAAGTAACTTAATTTATTGCCTTAAATAAGGCCTGTTTTCTACTAACGTAAATTTTCCTTTATTATTGAGTTAACTTAATAGATAATTATTGATTAAATTTGTCCTTCAAAGAAACATCTTAATGAAAACTATACAATTTAGACAAGCAATTGCTGAAGCAATGACAGAGGAGATGCGACGTGATAAATCCATATATTTAATGGGAGAAGAGGTTGCGGAATATAATGGAGCCTATAAAGCCTCCAAGGGGATGCTCGACGAATTTGGTGCAAAACGCGTGATAGATACACCTATTTCAGAAGCTGGATTTTCAGGAATTGGAGTAGGGTCTACAATGACTGGGAATCGTCCGATAATTGAATATATGACCTTTAACTTTGCATTAGTAGGTATTGATCAGATTATTAATAATGCTGCAAAAATTAGACAAATGTCTGGAGGTCAATTTCCTTGTCCAATTGTTTTTAGGGGACCCACTGGATCTGCTGGTCAGCTTGCCGCCACACATTCACAGGCTTTTGAAAGTTGGTATGCAAACTGCCCTGGTTTGAAGGTTATTGTCCCATCAAATCCTTATGATGCAAAAGGTTTACTAAAGTCTGCAATTCGGGATGATGATCCTGTTATTTTTATGGAATCTGAGCAAATGTATGGAGATAAAGGGGAGGTTCCTGAGGGAGAATATACTCTGCCAATAGGAGTTGCAGAAATTAAAAGACCAGGAAAAGACGTAACGCTGGTTTCTTTCGGTAAAATTTTAAAAGAAGCAATAATAGCTGCTGAAGAATTATCCAAAGAAGGAATTGATTGTGAGATTATTGATCTGAGAACCATAAGGCCATTGGACTATCAAACCATATTCGAATCAGTGAAAAAGACAAATAGACTAGTGATTTTGGAAGAATCTTGGCCTTTTGGGAATATTTCAACTGAAATAACGTACCAAGTGCAGAATGAAATTTTTGATTATTTAGACGCCCCCATAGAAAGAATAAATACAGCAGATACACCAGCTCCATATTCGCCTGTTCTCTTGAAAGAATGGTTGCCAAATTCTCAAGATGTAATTAAGTCTGTGAAGCGTGTAATGTATCATTAATAAATTTTCAAGAAGAATTAATCATAATTCACCAACCTTATAAATAGGTTTTGAATTCTAGTTTGTTTTACTACTTTTACGATCATTAAAAAAATTAAATTTAAACATGGAACTAATCATTAAATTTTTACCAGCCTTTGGAATTTTGGCGCTCTTATTTGTTGTTGTTAAAAACAGTTGGGTTACTAAGCAAGAAGTTGGTAACGAGAAAATGTCAAAAATCGCCAAGAGTATTGCAGAAGGTGCAATGTCTTTTCTAAAAGCTGAATATAAAGTGCTTTCTATTTTTGTTCTTTGCGTTGCTGTTCTTTTATACTTTAAAGGAAGTAATGAGCAAGGTTCAAATGGAATGGTAGCTATTTCTTTCGTTGTTGGTGCAATTTGCTCCGCATTAGCTGGGTTTATTGGTATGCGTGTTGCCACTAAAGCAAACGTTCGTACTACACAAGCTGCAAGAGAATCCATAGGTAAAGCTCTAGAAGTAGCATTTGCTGGGGGATCTGTTATGGGACTTGGTGTTGTCGGTTTAGGTGTTTTAGGCTTAAGCAGTCTTTTTGCTATTTATCAAGGAATTTGGCCAGGAGCTGAAAATCTATCAATGGTCTTAAATGTGTTAACAGGATTTTCCATGGGAGCTTCTTCCATTGCTTTATTTGCAAGAGTTGGAGGAGGAATTTACACTAAAGCAGCTGATGTAGGTGCTGATTTAGTGGGAAAAGTAGAGGCTGGAATTCCAGAAGACCATCCACTAAACCCAGCAACTATAGCTGATAATGTAGGAGATAATGTAGGAGATGTGGCTGGAATGGGAGCTGACTTATTTGAATCTTATGTAGGTTCCATTATAGGTACTATGGTATTAGGAGCTTTTATTATTACACCCGATTTTGATGGTTTAGGAGCAGTTTATCTTCCTTTAGTTCTTGCTGCGGTTGGAATTGTAATGTCGATCATTGGCACTTTTTTTGTAAAAGTTAAAGAAGGAGGAAACCCTCAAACAGCATTAAATATTGGGGAGTTTGGTTCAGCAGGATTAATGGTGATTGCATCTTATTTTATTATTAATGCTATAATTCCTGAATCGGTTGAAGGTCTTCCTTTTGGTGCAATGGGAATTTTTTGGGCAACAATCGCAGGTCTTTTAGCAGGTTTAGGTGTTGGTAAAATAACTGAATATTACACAGGAACTGGATCTAAACCTGTTAATTCAATAGTAGCTCAATCTGAAACAGGTGCTGCAACAAATATTATTGCTGGATTAGGAGTTGGAATGATGTCGACTATGATTCCAACTATTTTAATTGCTGCAGCGATTATGGTTTCTCATCATTTTGCAGGTTTATATGGAATCGCAATTGCGGCTGTAGGAATGCTTGCAAATACTGGAATTCAATTAGCGGTCGACGCATATGGTCCAATTTCAGATAACGCTGGAGGTATTGCCGAAATGGCAGAGCTTCCAAAAGAAGTTAGAGAGCGAACAGATGAGTTAGATGCAGTTGGTAACACTACTGCTGCCATTGGGAAAGGCTTTGCAATAGCTTCTGCTGCATTAACAGCTTTAGCATTATTTTCAGCTTTTATGAAAGTTGCAAATGTTTCAAGTATTGATGTTTCTCAACCTAAAATTATGGCAGGTTTATTAGTAGGGGGAATGCTCCCTTTCGTGTTTTCTGCCTTATCAATGAATGCAGTTGGAAGAGCAGCTATGGCTATGATTGAAGAGGTAAGAAGGCAGTTCAAAAATATTCCAGAGCTAAAAGCAGCTTTGGTAGTTATGAAAAAGTATGACGCTGATATGTCTAAGGCCACGGCAAAAGATAGAGCAATTTTTGATGCTGCTGATGGTCACGCAGATTACGAAAAATGCGTTGAAATATCAACAAAAGCTTCAATCAGAGAAATGGTATTACCAGGATTGCTAGCAATTGTTGTTCCGGTAGCTGTCGGTTTTATTGGTGGAGCTGAAATGCTTGGAGGTCTACTTGCTGGAGTAACTACTTGTGGCGTTTTAATGGCAATTTTTCAGTCCAATGCTGGTGGAGCATGGGATAATGCAAAGAAAATGATTGAAGCTGATGGTAGAAAAGGCACTGACGCCCATAAAGCCTCTGTCGTTGGAGATACTGTTGGAGATCCTTTTAAAGACACTTCAGGTCCTTCGTTAAATATATTACTCAAGTTAATGTCCGTTGTCGCTTTAGTAATTGCACCAAGTATTGCAATGAGCACTGAAAATGTAGCTGCTTATTTAGATGGTAAATCTGAAGATGGGATTGAATTGGTTGTTCCGACAACAAATTCAGAAAAAACTTTAACTATTGATATAAAAGTAGAAAACGAACAAAAAAATTTAATTGTTGAAGCTTCACTAAATGGAGATAAAAAAGAAGTTTTTAAAAATTTAGACAATATTACCACTTTAATTGACCAAGTTGTGGGTAATTAATAAATCATTAGAATAAAAAAAGTCGCTTTTAAAGCGGCTTTTTTTATGAAATACTTTTTAATTTTGGATCGATTTGATTTATAATAGAATCTAAGTCTTTTTTGTTTTCAACAAAATCTAAATTGTCAACATCAATAACGATTAACACTTTATCGTATTTGCTGACCCAAGCTTCATATCTTTCATTCAACCTACTTAAGTAATCAATACTTATATTGGTTTCGTATTCTCGACCTCTTTTGTGAATTTTATTAACCAAATTAGGAATGCTACTTCTTAAATAAATCAATAAATCAGGCCCTTTTATTAATGACTCCATCAATTTAAACAATTCTAAATAATTATTAAAATCACGTTGATTCATTAGACCCATTGCATTGAGGTTAGGCGCAAAAATATGAGCATCTTCATAAATAGTTCTATCCTGAATAATTGTTTTTTTCTGTTCACTAAATTTGAGTAATTGATTGAACCTACTTTTTAAAAAATATATTTGAAGATTAAAAGACCAGCGTTCCATGTGGGTATAAAAATCATCTAAATATGGATTGTCTATCACATCTTCAAAATGGGGTTCCCAATTGTAATGTTTTGCTAAAAGTTCTGTTAAGCTAGTTTTGCCAGCTCCAATGTTTCCTGCAATCGCAATATGCATACTATGTTATAGTTGATTATAATTTTGCAAAGTAGCAGATTTTTCGAAAACAAAAAAGAATTGTATCACATAAAACTGATAATGATTATTTTTTCTTTTACAAAAAAATGTTTACTTTTGTAGTATAACGAGGAAGGATTTGACTGATTGCAAACCTCGAAAAAAAATTGCTAAAGCAGTTTTGCTTTATTAACACATTGTTAAATCCTTCCTCATAAAGCAACAAATAAATGCCATATTTTTTTACCTCTGAATCTGTAAGCGAAGGGCACCCAGACAAAATTGCTGATCAAATTAGTGATGCATTATTAGATAATTTTTTAGCCTTTGATCCTGAAAGTAAAGTCGCTTGTGAAACTTTAGTAACGACTGGGCAAGTGATTCTAGCAGGAGAAGTTAAAAGTGCAACTTACCTAGACGTACAGTCCATTGCAAGGGATACCATTAATAAGATAGGCTATACTAAGGGTGCTTATCAATTTAGTGGAGATTCTTGTGGGGTGATTTCTTTAATACATGAACAGTCTCAAGACATTAATAGAGGTGTTGACCGTGAAGAGAAAGAGTCTCAAGGAGCAGGAGACCAAGGAATAATGTTCGGTTATGCCAGTAAAGAAACGGAATCTTTAATCCCTCTTGCTCTAGATCTTTCTCATAAAATTTTGATTGAAATGGCCTCATTTCGAAAAGAAAATAAGGATATTACTTATTTACGCCCAGACGCCAAGTCTCAAGTAACTATTGAGTATGATGACAATAATCAGCCTTTGAGAATAGATACTATAGTTGTTTCTACACAACATGATGAATTTGATAAAGATGAAAAAGTCATGTTAGCTAAAATCAAATCAGATGTAATTAATATTTTGATTCCGCGTATTATTGAAAAATCTAATCATAAAATCCAAAAACTTTTTGGATCAGACATTATTTATCACGTAAATCCTACTGGTAAATTTGTAATAGGCGGTCCTCATGGTGATACTGGATTGACAGGAAGAAAAATTATAGTAGATACTTATGGTGGTAAAGGCGGGCATGGAGGAGGTGCTTTTAGTGGGAAAGACCCTAGCAAAGTAGATAGAAGTGCTGCTTATGCAGCTCGGCACATGGCAAAAAATTTAGTTGCAGCTGGAGTTGCAGATGAGCTTTTAGTTCAATTAAGTTATGCAATAGGTATAATAGAGCCTACCTCAATTAATATAAATACTTATGGTACATCAAAGATTGATCTCACTGATTCTGAAATTGCAGAAAAAGCTTCTCATTTATTTGATATGAGACCTTACGCAATAGAACAACGTTTAAAACTCAGGAATCCCATATATCTAGAAACCGCTTCATACGGACATATGGGGCGCCAGCCTCTTACTATAACAAAAACGTTTGAATCCCCTTACAACGGAAAAGTCTCGAAGAAAGTAGAGCTTTTCACATGGGAAAAATTAGATTATCAAGAAACCATCAAAAAAACATTTCAATTATGAGTACACAATTAGCAACAAAAGCTTTACATGCAGGACATGATGCATCTGAAACACAAGGAACTCAGGCTGTTCCTATATACCAAACTACATCCTATGTATTTAACGATTCTGAGCATGCAGCAAACTTATTTTCATTAGCAGAACCAGGATATATATATACCCGTTTAAATAACCCAACTAATGATGTTTTAGAGAAACGTTTAGCAGCTTTAGAAGGAGGAGTAGCAGCAGTAGCTACTGCATCTGGAACAGCTGCAATAGCTACTACTCTTATGGTTATATTAAAAGCTGGAGATCATATAGTAGCATCCAATAGTCTATATGGTGGAACATATAATCTATTAGCGAATACACTTCCTCGTTTTGGAATTACAACCACTTTTGTGGATCCTGATGATCCTTTAAAGTTCACTAAAGCAGTAAAACAGAATACACGTGCTTTTTTTGTTGAGTCATTAGGGAATCCAAAACTAGATGTACTTGATTTAAAAGCTATTTCTGAAACCGCAAAAAAAGCAAAGGTCCCTTTTATAGTTGACAATACTGTAGCCTCTCCAGCTTTACTCAATCCAATTGAATACGGGGCAAATATTGTTATTCACTCTTTGACCAAATACCTTACAGGTAATGGAACCTCTCTAGGAGGAATTATTATTGATGCAGGAACTTTTGATTGGAGTAATGGCTTATTTCCTGAATTTACAGAACCTAATCCTAGCTATCATGGATTAAATTATCATGATACCCTGGGAGCAATAGCATTTATAGCAAAAGTTAGAATCGAGGGACTCCGTGATTTGGGGAGTGCTCCCAGTCCTTTTAATAGTTTTCAAACGATCCAAGGGATTGAAACACTAGATATCAGAATGAAAAAACACTCTGAAAATGCATTAAAATTATCAGCTTGGCTTTCAACAAGGGAAGAAGTAGCCTGGGTTAATTATCCAGGATTAAAGACCTCTAAATACAATGGTTTAGCTCAAAAATACTTATCTAAGGGACAAAGTGGAATTGTGACTTTTGGATTGAAAAAAGGATTTGAGGGTGGTAAAAAAGTAGCAGATGCCACTAAATTATTTGCTCTTTTAGCTAATATAGGAGATACGAAGTCTTTGATTATTCATCCAGCAAGTACCACGCACCAACAATTAAGCGAGGCTGCCCAAAAAACAGCAGGAGTAACACAAGATCTAATTCGCTTGTCTGTTGGTCTTGAGGATATTAAAGACTTGATCACAGATTTAGAAGTTGCTTTTGAAACATTATAATTTTATATGACTGGAATCCAAAAGATTTCTGTGCCTAATTTTAGGACCCATTCTGGTACTTTCTTTAATTCGATCAAACTTTATTACCAACATTTTGGTCAGGCTTTAGGAAAATCCCCTGTGGTATTGGTAAATCACTCTTTAACTGGTGACGCCCAAGTATGCGGTCCTAATGGTTGGTGGAAAGAAATAATCGGAACTGGAAAAACAATAGATACTCAATATTATGCTGTTTTAGCATTTAATATCCCCGGAAACGGAACCAAAGGGCAAATCTTTTCTGATGTTGAGGATTTTCATGCAGGTGATATTGCTTCTCTTTTCTTAAAGGGACTTGATGTTTTGAAAATTGACAAATTGTATGCTTTAATTGGAGGATCTATCGGTGGAGGGATTGGATGGGAAATGGCCGCATTGAGTCCAAATCTCATGCAGTACTTAATTCCAGTTGCTGCTGATTGGAAAGCAAATGATTGGATCATTGCGAATACTTTTTTGCAGAAACGAATTTTAGAGAACTCAAAGAATCCAATTGAAGATGCTCGTATTCATGCAATGTTAACTTATCGGACTCCTGAATCTTTTAGCTTTCGTTTTGGAAGAAGTAAAAACCAAGACTTGGGAATTTACAATATTGAAAGCTGGTTATTACATCATGCTAAAAAACTAGCCTATCGATTTGATCTGGCTTCTTATTTAATGGTAAATCATTTATTGGCATCAATCAATATTGAACGTAGTGGAAATAATGCTTTTGAAATCATTAAAAAAATAAATGCTGAGATCCATTTAATTGCTGTAAAAAGTGATTTATTTTTTATTTCTCAAGAAGATCAAAATACGTATGAAATGATAAAGCCTCATAAAGACAATATTTATTTTCATGAACTAAAATCTATTCATGGACATGACGCTTTTTTGATTGAAAATGAAGCTATAGCTCAAATTTTAAAACCAATTTTTAAACACAAAAAAACTTAAATATGAATGTTTCTCTAGAGCGAATTAATAAAGACTATCTTTTTGAAGTTACTAACCCAGACGGACATAGCGTTCGATTAGACAATAAATCTAAAACAATCGGTGAAGTCCAGGGGATTAGCCCTATGGAGTTATTGTTGATGGGTGTTGCAGGATGTAGTAGTATTGATATAGTTGCCATTCTTAATAAGCAAAAAATAAATCCTACCTCCTTAAAAATGGAAGTTCAGGGTCATCGTGATGAAGGAGAGACACCTTCTTTGTTTTATCAAATTGATGTAACTATACTTTTAGAAGGAGATTTTTCTGCAGAAAAGGCAATCCGTGCAGCAAAACTATCATTTGAAAAGTATTGCTCCGTTTCAAAAACATTAGAGCCTACATCGAAAATTAATCATAAAGTTGTATTAAACGGAGAAGAGATATGAAATTAAAACTCGAAACGAACGCTCTCAATTTTTAGAGCATTTGAAGCCTTTTATATTATTATCTTATAGCTAGTATATAATATCACAGCACTCGAAAAAGGGATGTTTTAATCTGTTAAGGATTGAAATAATTGCTCTAAACTTTTATTTTTTAACTGTAGTTTTAATATTTTTAATCCATTGTCATGGGCAAAATCAAAAACGACTGATCTCATATCTTTCGAGCCTTTTATGTAAATTTCGTAATCAAAATCATGCGGATTTTTAACAAAATCCACATTGGATATTCTTGATATCGCTTCGATTTCGACCCTATAGTCAAAACTCACTTCAATTATTTGATCTTGATTTTCTCGAAGTTTCTCTAGGGATTCATCCATAACGATTTTCCCTTTATTAATTATAATTACACGGTCACATAGGGCATCTACTTCTTGGAGAATGTGTGTAGACAGTAATACGGTATTTTCACCTCCTAAACTTCGAATCAGTTTTCGAATTTCCACCAATTGATTAGGATCTAAACCCGTCGTGGGTTCGTCCAATATAATTAGTTTGGGATCATGGATAATCGCAGCGGCCAAGCCTACACGTTGTTTATATCCTTTGGAAAGTGTTTGAATAGTTTCACCCTGATGATTAATTAAGCCTGTTTGATTGAGAACCATTTCCATTGGTGGATCCTTAAGTTGATAAAGATCAGCTACATATTGAAGATATTCCTTAACATACATTTCAGGATATAAAGGATTATTTTCCGTTAGATATCCTGTTTCTTTTTGAATTGACCTTAAATCTTTTTTTAAGTCTTTCTCAAAAAAAGTCGCACTTCCTTCCCATTCGGTATAATAGCCAGCCAAGATTTTCATTAGGGTTGATTTTCCTGCTCCATTAGGACCCAAAAGGCCAACAATTTCACCTTTTTTTAGGGTTAGAGAAATTCCTTTTAATGCTTTTACAGAACCGAATTTTTTATGAATATCCTTTAATATAAGACTCATTTTTTTTATTCTAAATATAGAATTTTCCTATTTATTTTCCTTCTTACTGCGTTGACTTTCTAAAACAACTGTGGTCAAAATAAGTAAACCTCCGATCAAGCTTTTCAGATTTGGAATTTCATGAAGGAATATTACGGCTAATATCACACCAAAAATAGGTTGAACACTACTCAGAATACTTACAGTACTGATTCTAAAATGAAAAAAACTAGTCAAAAAAAGAGTATGTCCTATTGCAGTTGTTACTCCTCCTAGAATTAGAAGATATGGGATTTGAGAAACTATTTTTTCTTGTGGATAAATCCAAAGTACAGGTAATAGAATTAATAGGACAACACCCATTTGATAAAACATTTGAATAGATCCATTCGCCATATTTGAATTAGATTTTAAAATCAAATTTCGAAGAGCATAAACAATAGCAGAAAATACCCCTATTATTAATCCTTGAGTTTCTGTATTTCTTATATCAAAAGCGGGAACCAACAAATAAACTCCTATTAAAATTATTAGTCCAAAGATTATATGAATTGACTGTACTTTTGTTTTAACAAAAAAAGGTTCTAATAAAATAGTAAAAATAGGGTATGTAAATAGAGAAAGCATTCCAATAGTAACATTACTCCATTGTAGTGCAAAGAAATAAGTCACCCAATGTAGAGCCATAAATAATCCGCTAAGTAAAATAGCTTTGCCATTATTTTTCCAGTCAATTTTGAAGGAATATTTTTTCAACAAACAGAAAGTACCTAGAAGAAGAATTGCAAATAAAGAACGATACCAAATCGTTAGGGGAGGACTCAACTTAATATAACGTCCCAAGACACCTGATGTGCTTATAAATAGCATTCCTAAGTTAAGTAAGATTAAATAGTATAAGTGAGGATTTTTGGATTTCATAGATGATAAAATAAATAAAAAAATATATGGTAATTAGCTCTCAAAAAATTCTTGATGTAAAAGATAAATGACTAATAAAACTCTCATTACAGATGTTAATATAGAAAAATCAAGCTGATATTTATTAAGGGAAGATAATGGATTACAAAACACCTTTTACAGGGGTTGATTTTATTTTCAGAAAGAAGGTATTTACTTTTCTCAGTATTAATTTAATTTCAAAACACTTTTATATTTTGGCTTAACCAAAATATAGTGCTGAAAATTTGTTTTTGACAAAAGCAATAGTACTTTTGTTTTGATTTAAATAAATATGAAAACATTTAATTTCTATTTCAACAATTTTTATTATTTCTATTTAGAGGTAGAAAGGACTTTGTAGTAAAAGAAATACTATTTATAAATTTAAAGTCCTGATTCAATCGGGACTTTTTTTTTGAGATATATGCAAGAAAACAAAATAACAGCAATTCAAGGAATTCAAGGATCCTTTCATCATGAAGTAGCTCAGTCTTATTTTGGAAATGATTTAGTGCTTTTGGAATGTAAAACTTTTGATGCTACTGTAAAAGCATTATTAAATGGTCATGCAGATCAAGCTGTAATGGCAATAGAAAACTCTATTGCAGGCTCTATAATACCAAACTATGCATTAATTGATCAAAATGACTTGAGGATAGTTGGAGAGTATGATTTAAGTATACATCATAATTTGATGGGTTTGATTGGGCAATCTTTACAGGAGATCAGAGAGGTTCGCTCCCATCCAATGGCGATACTCCAGTGTATGAAATTTTTTAAATCTCATCCTCAAATTCGATTAGTGGAAGCAGAAGATACTGCAGATGAAGCTCGAAGAATTGCAGTAAATAAACTTCAAGGAATTGCTGCTATTGCGAGTAAAGAGGCTGCTGAATTATATCAGCTATCTGTTTTAGAACCTTCAATTCAAACAATTCAAAATAATATAACTCGATTTGTTATTGTCCAAAAAGAAGGGACTTTTGTTTCTGAGGCTAAAATCAATAAAGCAACACTTAAATTTACTTTAGATCACCAAAGGGGAAGTTTGGCTGCAATCTTGAATGTGATGAGTGATTGTCAATTGAATTTGACTAAAATCCAATCTTTGCCGGTCATAGAAACACCAGGTAAATATGCTTTTTTTGTTGACGTAACTTTTGATTCCTTTTCTCACTATGATAAGGCACGTAAACTCATTTCAATTATGGCCTCAAAAATTAAAATATTAGGCGAGTACGCCCAGCACAACTAATGATAGCAACAGCTCAACGTTTAGAAAGTGTCCAAGAATACTACTTTTCTCGAAAATTACGAGAGGTAGCTCAAATGATTCAAGCGGGTCATCCTGTAATCAATATGGGGATCGGAAGTCCTGACTTACCACCACACCCAGAAGTCATTAAAGCTTTAGAGCAATCCATGAGAAATCCTGAAGCTAGCATGTACCAGAGTTATCAAGGGCTTCCTGAGTTGCGATCAGGTATTGCTGATTTTTATAAAAAACATTACAAGGTCACTTTGGATGCGAACAATGAAATCCTTCCATTGATGGGTTCAAAAGAAGGAATTATGCATCTATCTATGGCTTTTTTAAATAAAGGAGATAAAGTATTGATCCCCAACCCAGGCTATCCAACTTATCAATCTGTAACCCGTCTTTTAGAGGCAGAGCCTATTTTTTATGATTTAAAAGCTGAAAATAATTGGCAACCTGATTTTAAAGCTTTAGAGGCATTAGACACAAAAAAAATCAAAATCCTTTGGTTAAATTACCCCAATATGCCTACGGGTGCTAACGTAGTGGTTGATACTTTTGATAGATTGATTTCTTGGGCAAAATCAAGAAATGTTTTATTAGTCAATGACAATCCATATAGCTTTGTTTTAACAAAAACTCCACAAAGTATTTTATCTAGACCAGGAGCCAATGAGGTAGCTGTAGAGTTAAATTCTCTTAGTAAGTCTTTTAATATGGCAGGCTGGCGTGTGGGAATGATTTGTGGAAAAAAGGAAACCATCCAGTCTGTATTAAAAGTAAAAAGTAATATGGACTCTGGAATGTTTTTTGGAATTCAGCAAGGAGCCATTGAAGCCCTTAAAGCTGAATCTTCATGGTTTGAGAAACTTAATTTGATTTATCAAAAAAGGAGAAATTTGATTGAAATTTTAGTAACTAAATTAGGTGCCAGTTTTGATTCTAAAAGTGTGGGTATGTTTCTATGGGCGAAATTACCTGAAGGCTCTCCTGATTCTGAAACCTTCATAGATAAAATATTAAAAGAACAAAATGTATTCATAACTCCTGGAACTATATTTGGAAGTCAAGGTGAAGGCTATATAAGGTTTTCACTTTGTTTAACTGAAGCTACTATTAAAGAAGCAATTAAACGTTTTTAAAAATGAATATAGGGATTATAGGTTTGGGTTTGATTGGAGGTTCTTTTGCTTTGGCAGCTAAAAAATATTCAATAGGTAGTATCTTATTTGGTTCTGATCAGACTAGGGAACATTTTGACGAGGCGATGCATATGGGAATAGTCGATTATGAACTTAACTATGAAAACTATGCGGATATGGATGTCATTATCTTGGCAATACCGGTAGATACTTCCTTAGAGGTCGCTTCTTCTATATTGGATAAAATTAATGATAATACTCTACTTATAGACGCAGGCTCTACTAAGACAGCTATTTGTAAGCTTTTGAGACTACATCCAAAAAGAAATCAATTTTTAGCCACTCATCCAATTGCGGGTACTGAATTTTCAGGACCCTCCGCAGCCTTCGCTGATCTTTTTTTAAATGAATCTCAAATTATATGTGAACCTCAAAAAACACGTCCTGATTTATTAGAATGGGCTGTTCAATGGTTTCGAAATATGAATATGCAAGTCAATGAAATGGATCCTGAAGCACATGATAAGCATATTGCTTATGTGTCACATCTTTCCCATATCTCATCTTTTATGTTGGGAAAAACTGTCATGGAAAAAGAAAAAGATGAACGAGCCATTTTTGACATGGCAGGTAGTGGATTCAGATCAACGGTACGTTTGGCAAAAAGTTCACCTGCTATGTGGACACCTATTTTCAAGCAAAACCAAAAAAATATTACAAAGGCTCTTGGTGAATATATTACCAATTTACAAGATTTTAAAAGTCTGTTGGAAAATAATAGCTATGATCACCTTTACAATCAAATGAAAGAAATAAATGCCATAAAAACCATTTTGGCTGGAATTAAAAAGAATAAGACAACTAATAAATAATTAAGTGATGGAGAATAGGAAAGAAATGCGTCAATGGCTAAATAATTTTGGATTAGATCATCCTTTAGTTATTGGAGGGCCCTGTAGTGCTGAAACTGAAGAACAGGTTCTTAAAATAGCACATGAATTGAAAGATACTGATGTCACTGTTTATCGGGCAGGAATATGGAAGCCCAGAACGCGTCCTGGAATGTTTGAAGGAGTTGGCGCTATTGGCTTGGCTTGGCTTAAAAAAGTAAAAGAAGAAACAGGACTTTTAACAGCTACAGAAGTCGCCAATAAAGATCACGTAAAATTAGCTATAGACAATGATGTAGATATTCTTTGGATTGGAGCTCGTTCAACAGTAAGCCCTTTTATTATGCAAGAAATTGCTGATGCTTTGAATGGTACTGAAAAAATAGTTTTAGTGAAAAATCCTGTGAATCCTGATTTAGCATTATGGCTTGGAGGTGTTGAGCGTTTGTATACAGCAAACATAAAAAACTTAGGATTAATTCATAGAGGGTTCTCAACATATGAGAAAACAAAATATCGTAATATTCCTGAATGGCAAATTGCTATTGAAGTAAAAAATAAATTTCCTGATTTACCAATGATTTGTGATCCTTCTCATATTGCTGGCCGTCGTGATCTAATTCTTGATATTTCTCAAGCAGCTTTAGATCTTAATTTCGATGGACTTATGATAGAAACACATTGGGATCCTGATAATGCATGGAGTGATGCAGCACAACAAGTTACCCCAAAGCGTTTGGTAGAAATCATGAAAGATTTAAAGGTTCGAAAAGTGACAGACGATGCAGAAGCATACCAAAATGAATTAAATACATTAAGGGCTCAAATTGATGTGATTGATCAAACGCTTCTTGACACCCTTGGTAAAAGAATGAGAGTGGCAAGTAAAATAGGAGAAATCAAACTTTCGAACAATGTTGCTGTTTTACAAAATAAGCGTTGGAACGAAATTTTAGGGAAAATGATTTTAGAAGGTCAAGATCGTGACTTGTCAGAGGAATTTATTCTTCGTGTTTTTAAGGCAGTCCATCAAGAGTCCATTAATAAACAAGAGAAAATACTAAATTCATAAATATTATCTAAAAACTAAATCCAACCGACAACAATTAATATGGACTTACTTCAATTAATGAGACAATCGCGTGAAATATTAATTCCGCATTGGTTATTTTCGGTTGGAACATGTTCTTTATATGCTTTAATAATTGGTATACCCGCTGAGCAGAACACTTACGGAGAGATGTTAGGTTTTTTATTGGCTGGCCCATTACAATTAGGTTTGTGTATTTATTTTTTAAATATTATTCACCAGCAAAACCCCTCTATTTTTAATTTACTTCAAGGGTTTAAACCTTTATTGCAGGTCTTATTGGCTTATTTATTTATTACCGTAATGGTTGTTTTGGGGTTGTTATTTTTTATTGTACCTGGTGTTATTCTTTCTTTAGGACTTTCAATGACTTTTTATATTATTGCTGAGCGTCCGGAAATTTCATTTGGTGACGCTATCCAAGAAAGTTGGAATCTAACTAACGGACATAAAATGGAACTCCTTGTCCTTCATTTACGTTTTTTACCATGGTATGTTTTGGGATTGTTATTTTTTATTGTGGGAGTTTTTGTAATAGTCCCTTGGCACTATACTTCAATTGCGTTATATTATGATTATCTAAAAAAACAATCTCGTATCATTTAAGCTAAAGAATGGGCAATTCGATTAACGGCCTCTTGAATATTCTCAACTGAAGCGGCGTAAGAAATCCTTATACAATTATCATTTCCAAAAGCCTCACCAGTAACTGTAGCTACGTTTGCTTCTTCAAGTAAATACAACGCGAAATCAGACGCATTATTAAGTGTTTTTCCACGAATTTTTTTTCCAAAATAGTAAGAGATGTCAGGAAAAACATAGAAAGCACCTTTTGGCTTATTTAATTTGAAACCTGGAATTGCAGTTAGTAATTCTATAATGATCTCTCTTCTTTTTGAAAACTCATCGACCATATACTTGATATTGCTAACAGGTGCTTCAACTGCAGCAATTGTTGCGCGTTGTGCAATACAATTTGCTCCACTTGTGATTTGACCTTGCATTTTATTACAGGCTTTTGCAATCCATTCTGGAGCACCAATATAACCTATTCTCCATCCTGTCATTGCAAAGGCTTTAGCAACACCGTTTACTGTTAAAGTTCGGTCATACAATTCAGTTATAGATGCGATACTGAAGTGTGGGCTTCCGTAATTGATATGTTCGTATATCTCATCTGAAAGAATGAAGATATTCGGATATTTTTCCAATACTTTTCCTATAGCACGATATTCTTCTTCCGTATAAATTGTTCCACTCGGATTATTGGGTGAATTGAACATCACCAATTTTGTTTTTGGCGTAATAGCATCCTCTAATTGTGAAGGAGTTATTTTAAAATCTGATTCAATACTAGAAGGTATTATAACAGATTTTGCTTCAGATAAAGTTACTATAGCTGAATAGCTAACCCAATAGGGAGCAGGAAGTAAAACTTCATCTCCCGGATCTAAAAGAACCATACATAAATTTGCGATGGACTGTTTTGCCCCCGTAGAGACTACAATTTGAGAGGGTTTGTAATTAAGACCATTATCCCGCTTAAATTTTGCACAAATAGCTGTCTTTAAATCAGCATAACCGTCTACGGGACTATAGGAATTATAATTGTCTTTTATTGCTTGAATTGCTGCATTTTTTATGAACTCTGGAGTGTTAAAGTCGGGTTCTCCTAAACTCAAGCCAATTATATCAATTCCTTTATTTTTTAATTCTCTTGCTTTTGCTGCCATAGCAAGTGTAGCCGAGACAGGCAAACTGTTTATTCGAGCTGAAAGTAAATCCATGTAAATGTTTAACTGGGTTGCATCCCCATTTGTTTTAGAAATCTAAAATGTGAAAATAATGCACTACGTGTGGTTTTATACTCGTTGTATGGTAAGTTGAATTCTTCAGCTGTTTTCCTGACTATTGAACTAATTTTAGTGTAGTGTACGTGGCTAATATGGGGAAAAATATGATGTTCAATTTGGTGATTTAATCCTCCAGTAAACCAATTTACAAATCGATTTTTAGTAGAAAAATTAACTGTTGTAGCTAATTGGTGAATTGCCCAAGTATTTTTCATGGTTCCTTTAGAATCAGCAAGTGGAAATTCAGCATCTTCGCTAATGTGTGCGAGTTGGAATACAGTACTTAAAATAAGTCCAGCTGTATAGTGCATAACAACAAAACCTATTAAAACTGTCCACCAAGGTGCATTGATAAAACCCATAGGGATCAAAATCCAGATGGACCAATAAAATATTTTTGATATTACCAACCCAATCCATTGTATGCTTGGTTTTTTACTGTTTACATATGAAAGTTTTCGTTTTGTGTATCGTTTTAGTTGTTGAACATCAGTAAAAATTGCCCAGTTTATGGTAAGAAGACCATAAAGTAAAATAGAATAATAATGTTGAAATTTATGGTGAGGCATCCATTTCGAGTGTTTAGAAAAACGAAGAATTCGTCCTGCTTCCAGATCTTCGTCATGGCCATGAATATTTGTATAAGTATGATGAAGAAGATTATGTTGAACTTTCCAATTAAATACATTTCCAGCTAAAATGTATATACTACTTCCCATAAACTTATTTACCCAAGCTCTTTTAGAAAAAGAACCATGATTTCCATCATGCATTACATTCATTCCCACTCCAGCCATTCCAATACCCATTAAGACACAAAGAGGTAATTTAAGCCACAGGCTAATATCAAGAGTTATAACTAAAAAATATGGAGCGATCAATAGAGAAAACATAATAAATGTTTTTACCCATAATTTCCAATTCCCTGTCTTTGATACACTATTTTCTTTAAAATAATGATTTACTCTCTGGTTTAAGGTTTTGAAAAATTGGCGTGTATCTTTTCTGGAAAAGCGAAGAGTTTGTTTAGCTTGCATAAATTTATTTATTGTACAAAAATAGTATAAAAATTAAATTAACACAAGCAACAAAAATAAAAAATGATTGTGGACTTATTACTTACTCATTTCCCTACTATTTCGGAGGAACAAAAAGCGCATTTTATAGCTTTAACGAATCTTTATCAAGATTGGAATTCAAAAATAAATGTTATTTCAAGGAAGGATATGCATTTTTTTTTTGAACACCATGTTTTACACTCTTTAGGAATAGCAAAAATATTAAATTTCAAAAAAAGAGCTAAAGTGTTAGACGTGGGAACTGGAGGTGGTTTTCCGGGTATTCCTCTTGCAATTCTTTTTCCAGAAACAGATTTTTTTTTAATTGATAGTGTTGGGAAAAAAATTAAAGTGGTTGATGAAGTAATACTCGCTTTAGGTTTAAAAAACGTGAAAGCAAAACAATTAAGAGCAGAAGATTTTGGAGAAAAAGTTGATTTTATTGTTAGTCGAGCAGTAACTAAAATGGATATTTTTGTTCCATGGATAAAAAACAATATTAGATCTACTCACAATCACTCAATTAAAAATGGAATTCTATGTTTGAAAGGCGGTGATTTAACCCAAGAGCTTAAAAGTTTCCCTCAGGCTAAAAGATATCCATTAAATTCAGTTTTTAATACTTCTTTTTTTGAGACCAAAGAAGTGGTTTACTTACCTCTATAGTATTTAGCTACTAATTTATTTCTCCAAAAAAGGATAACGATAGTCTTTTGCAGGAACAAAGGTTTCTTTTATAAGTCGAGGAGATACCCAGCGTAATAAGTTTGCTGAAGAACCAGCTTTGTCATTTGTTCCTGATCCTCTAGCTCCTCCAAAAGGTTGTTGACCAACAACAGCTCCAGTGGGTTTGTCGTTTATATAAAAGTTACCAGCGCTATTCTCTAAAGTTTTCATTGCTTCTTCTAATGCATATCTGTCTTGAGAATATACTGCTCCTGTTAAAGCATATTCAGATGTTTCATCAACTAGTTTTAGTGTTTCTAACCATTTTTTATCTTTATAAATATAAAGTGTTACTATAGGTCCAAATAGCTCTTTTTGCATGCTGAAGTACTTTGGGTCTGTCGTTAAAACTACTGTTGGTTCAATGAAGTAGCCTTTGCTCTTGTCGTATTTTCCGCCTGCTATGATTTCTGCATTATTGTCTTTTTTAACCTGTTCAATTGCATTTGACAAACGATCAAAAGCTTCTTTGTGAATAACGGCTGTTATATAGTTTTGAAAATCAGCAGGAGAACCCATTTTAATTGTTTTCAAATCAGCCTTAAGATAAACTAATACTTCATCTGCGATAGATTCGGGCAAATAAACTCTAGAGGCAGCTGAACACTTTTGTCCTTGAAATTCAAAAGCACCACGAATAATACCTGTTGCCACTTCTTTAGGATTTGATGAGGGATGTGCTATTATAAAATCTTTCCCTCCTGTTTCACCTACTATACGTGGATATGATTTATAACGATTTATGTTAGCTCCAATTTTACTCCAAATATTTCTAAATACTTCTGTTGAACCTGTATAATGTATCCCTGCAAAGTCAGGACTTTCTAAAATCGAGTTGGTAATCATTTCAGGATCTCCTAAAACCATATTTATTACTCCATCAGGTAAACCAGCTTCTCTAAATATCTTCATTAAGATATTTGCTGAAAAAACCTGATGATCACTGGGCTTCCAAATAACTGTATTACCCATCATAGCAGCACTAGCAGATAAATTTCCCGCTATGGCAGTGAAGTTGAAGGGGCTTACAGCATAAACAAATCCTTCTAAAGGACGGTAGCTTAATCGATTCCAAATACCAGGACTATTTTCGGGCTGATTTTCATAGATTTCTTGCATAAAGGAAACGTTAAACCTTAAAAAATCTATGTACTCGCATGCAGCGTCAATTTCTGCCTGATGAATTGTTTTAGATTGAGCTAACATAGTTGATGCATTAATCTGAGACCTGTATGGTCCCGCAACTAATTCTGCAGCTTTTAAAAAAATAGCAGCGCGTGATTCCCAAGGCATTTCACTCCATGCTTTTTTAGCTTCCAGTGCTGCTTTAATAGCATCTTTTATGTGACTTTGTGATGCTGTATGATAAACTCCCAATAGGTGTTTATGGTCGTGAGGGGGGTGCATGTTAGCTGTTTTATCTGTTCTAACATCCTGATTTCCAATACGCATAGGAACATCGATTTTCTCACCATACATTTTATTATATGTTGATAAGACGGCTTCTTTTTCTGGACTACCAGAAGTGTAAGATAATATAGGTTCATTATTAGGATAGGGAACTTGAAAAACACTATTGGACATAATTTTTTTCTTAAAAGTATTGAATTAAAATGAGACTATTATCTGATATGTAAAAGCTTAATTTAAAGTTTGAGGAGTACAAAGTTTAAAAGAGGGCACCTTCACATTAAATTTTTGTCCCGTTGTGAAATTAATCATAACATAAGTACCTGACATAGATCCTATTGATGAAGTTAGCAGGCATCCTGAGTGATAGATATGAGTTCCCTCTGGTTTTATCACAGGCTTTTTTCCAACAATACCATCACCGCTTATATATTGATCATGATTACTGGACTCCAGTATTCTCCAATTTCTGGTTAATACTTGTACAACATCTTTACTTTTATTTTCAATTGAGATGAAATATATAAAGGCATGGTTTAGAATTTGATTCTTAAAAAAACTACCCTCAAACTTAACCTTTACAGATATTCTAATTCCTCTTGTAATTTCTTGTACCAAAGCATTTATTCTAGTTAATCGCAATTATAATAAAAGTAACAAAAAATAACAGGACAATAGATTTAATTCTGTAATTCAAAAGAATTTGCAGATCCAAAACCAATAAGAGCGTCATACTGTCCTCCAATAAATCGATAGTAAGCTAAAATTAAGTAATCGTTTTCTGTTAAAGAATGAGAACCACTTAATGCATTAATGTTTATTGAATTATTTTGCTTTACAACATATTTATAATTGTAAAATCCTTGTTTCAATATCAATATGCCCTCATAGACTTCTAAAGCAGGGTTATAATACATTTTATTTTCATCGCTAAAGTTGTAATTATTAAAACCACCATAGATAAAAATCTCATCTTCATTTAATTTGTAATCAGCAGCTAAACTAAAATAAACATAACTATAATCTGCCTCTGAATTGGGATCTCCAGGTCTCATTATATTTCTAATTTCAAAACCTCCGTTAATATCTGGTGAATAAGTATAATTACTGTAAAACCTTGGCACATCTATATTTAAATATGATTCATATAAATCTGCTCTGTTTATGAAACTTATATTTGGAGTTGAAACTCGTAAATCTTTAGTGTCAAAAAATAAGTATTCATTCCCTCCCTCAAATTGAGAAGGAAATTCATATCGATATTCTAGTGTTTGTCCTTTATGATATTGAGGAGAAAGTCCTTTTATGTTTTGACCCCATTGTCTATTTTGAATGATGAGAACGTGAAGGTTTTCTTTCGGATTCCGAATTATTCCTTTATTTAAAGTGATCGTGAAATGAATCGATTGATGTGACATGAAACGATCCATATTTTGAGGTCTATATACTGCTGTTTGAATGCTAGCTAAGGGTTCGAAAATGCAGAATCTTCGTGAAAAAACCAAATGGTCTTCACTGCTGTAAATTTCTAAAATATAATTCCCAGATATTTTAAAATTAATATTTTCATTGGGAAGTTTTAGTTGGTAATGAGTATAAGATTGTAATGTGTTAAAAGATGTGTTATAATTATCAATCCTAAGATTATCATATCCTTCTATATATTCATTAGAGAACAATTGAGAAGGTGTCCAGTCATGATTATAATATTTAACACGATAATAATAATCAGCTTCATCTGCATTGAGGTCGTCAAAATCTAATATTAATTCTTCTCCCAACTCTATTAATGGAAATGCCTCTTTCTTTTTTATTCCAGAAAATTGAACAGATTTAATATTTTCGCCAGGAGCTTTTTCAGTTACTTCTTGTGCAACTAAAAATATATGGATAAAAACACATAATAAAAAATAACTAACACCTTTTAGTCTCATTAAGTGTAAATGTATAAGTTCAGTTGTTATTGACCAAATTAAGTGTTTTTTTACAAAAACGTTAAACATCTATTTAGAATCTATATAAATAATATTTTTTCCTTAAGATTTACTTCATTGAAAAGAGGGTTTATTAGTAAATTTGAACGTTTTTAGAATTATAAAAATTAATGGAAATAATAAAAGGTATTCAAACTCAAAGGGGTGCCAATCTGAACATCAAAGGAAAGGCAGATAAAATACTCGACAGCACCATTACTTCTTTTACTTACGCTCTTAATCCTGATGATTTTTTTGGAACAGTTCCTAAGTTGTTGGTTAAAGAAGGGCAATCAATCAAGAAAGGTGATCCGATTTTTTATAGTAAGAATAATCCTCGCATAAAAATAGTTTCACCTATAGCTGGAAATCTTAAGTTAATTCAAAGAGGACCTAAAAGAAAGATTGAACAGATTCTGATCGAAACTTCTGAAAATCAAGAGTCATTCATTCATGATGTTAAAGAATGGAAAGAATTAGATCGAGAAGGAATTAAAACACTTTTGTTAAATAGTGGAAACTGGCCTTTTATTCATCAGAGACCATATGGTATTGTTGCAATTCCAGAAGAAACTCCTAAAGCTATTTTTGTTTCTACCTTAAACACGGCTCCTTTACAAGTAGATTTTGAATTTATTTTAGAAAAAAATAAAAAAAATTTCCAAACTGGAATAAATGCTTTAAATAAGCTTGTCGATCAGCCTGTTTTTTTGGGAGTTGATAAATCTTCTTCAAATAATTTTTTTGAAAAAATAGATAATGTTCAACATTACAGTATTTCTGGACCCCATCCTTCTGGAAATTTAAGTTTACACATTCAAAAAATAAGTCCCTTGAATATGGGTGACAGAATATGGACTGTAAATTGTGAAGATGTTGCCAATATAGGTAGCTTTTTATCCTCAGGAGAATTTAGTCCAAAACGTACACTAGCAATTGCCGGAAATGCGGTTAAGTCGCCAAGATATTATAAATCCATGATTGGAGCAGAATTAGGTCCCATTCTTAACGAAGCTGGAATAACAGAATCTCCTGTACGAGTAATTAACGGAGATGTTCTAAGCGGTTCATTATCAAGTATTTCAGGACATGTCGGCTATTTTAATAATTTAATTACTGTAATTCCTGAGGGAAATATATATCGCATGTTTGGCTGGTTACCTTTTAAGGACAATAAAATTTTAAGTCTCTCGAACACCTCCTTATCTCGTCTCTTTAATAAAAAAGGACACGAAGTAAATACCAATTTAAATGGTGAAGAGAGAGCATTAGTTATTACAGGAGAAATGGAGAAACTATTTCCGTTTGATGTTTTTCCGATGCAATTAATTAAGGCTTGTTTGATTGACGATATTGAGAAAATGGAAGCTTTAGGAATTTATGAGGTTGTTCCTGAAGATTTTGGATTAATTGATTATTCAAATACTTCTAAGCTGGAAGCTCAGGAAACCATTCGCCAAGGGATAGAACTAATGATTAATGAAGTAGGATAAAATTAAAAGAATGAACGTTTTAAGAAAAACTTTAGATAACATAAAAAAGCCTTTTGGGAAAGGTCAAAAACTAGAAAAGTTTGCCCCTGCAATCAATGCATTTGACACTTTTTTGTTTGTACCTAATCATACAACTAAACAAGGAGCCCATATAAGAGATGCAGTAGATTTAAAGAGAACTATGGTAACAGTTATTATAGCCTTATTACCTGCTTTAATTTATGGTATTTATAATACGGGTTATCAATATTATGTTCAAATGGGGACTTCTTATACTTTTATAGATGCATTTATACATGGTTCTTGGAAAATTATTCCAATGATAATAGTCTCCTATGTAGTAGGGCTTTCGATCGAATTTGGCTTTGCAGTTTTCCGTGGCCATGATGTGAATGAAGGCTATTTGGTAACAGGATTATTAATTCCTATGATAATGCCCGTTGATATTCCGCTTTGGATGGTAGGATTATCTACTGCTTTTGCTGTATTGATTGCAAAAGAAGCATTTGGAGGTACTGGAATGAATATTTTAAACCCAGCCTTAACAGCTCGGGCCTTCGCTTTTTTTGCTTACCCCACCTATATGTCAGGAAATAAAGTTTGGGTTTCTGAGGCAGGTAATGTTGATGCTATTTCAGGAGAAACAATTTTAGGTTCTCTAGCAGCCGGAGGAGATGTTAACTATTCTATGATTGAAATGTTTCAAGGAGCTATTCCAGGATCTATTGCAGAAACCTCTACATTATGGATTGCAGTAGGTGCTTTAATACTTATTCTTACAGGTGTAGGTAGTTGGCGAATCATAACAGGAGGTATTTTAGGAGCCGCAGTTATGGGCTTACTCTTTAACTTATGGGGAGCAAATGCTTTAATGAGTTTCTCATGGATAAATCACCTTGTGGTAGGAGGGTTTGCTTTTGGAATTGTTTTTATGGCTACAGATCCTGTTTCTGCTGCCCAGACAAATAAAGGAAAATGGGTGTATGGAATTTTAGTTGGAATCTTCTGTATTATGATTAGAGTTTTTAATCCTGCATATCCAGAGGGTGTAATGTTAGCCATTTTATTAATGAACGTATTTGCTCCAACTATCGATCATTATGTTGTGAATGGAAATATTAAAAAACGTAAAAAACGTTGGGCAGTTGCTCAAGAACTTAAAACAGCTTAATCATGAATAGAGATAGTAATTCGTATACTTTTTTGTTTGCAACACTTATGGTTTTTATAGTAGCTTCTGCTCTAGCAATAACAGCAAGTTCACTTAAAGATTTACAAGCTTCTAATGTTCGCAAGGAAAAAATGCAAAATATTCTAGCTACAATTGGAATTGAAACCGATCGAGAAAAGGCAGAGAAGTTATATAATAAATACATCACTTCTGAGATTTCCCTAACTACTTCAGGAGGTATAGATAAAAATATAGAAGCTTTTAAAATTAATTTGAATACCGAACTCAAAAAACCAGTATCTGAACAAAGATTTCCTTTATATGAGGCTACAGTGGATAGTTCTAAGTTTTATATTGTGCCTCTTCAAGGTGCCGGACTATGGGATGCAATATGGGGATATATTGCTTTGAAGGATGATATAAACACCATACAAGGAGCTGTTTTTGATCACAAAGGAGAGACTGCAGGTTTGGGAGCAGAAATTACCCAGCAATGGTTTCAAGATCGTTTTGTGGGAGAAAAAGTTTTCGATATTCAAGGAAATTTAGTAGGAATCAATGTTTCTAAAACGAATAACGATCCAAAAGACACTGATAAAGACGATCATGAAGTAGATGCCATATCAGGTGCAACAATTACAGGTGATGGTGTTACAGAAATGATTATTGAACGTTTGACCCATTATTTGCCTTATTTCAAATCCGATACAACCACTGCGATAGTTTCTAACGAATAAACTGATGAAAAAAAATCAATCTAATATTGATAAAATACCGATGATTCTTTTTGTAAATAAAGAAAAAGAACCTCTTTTTTCTAAAAAAAATAGGAAGTTATTATATGACCCTATGGATGATAATAATCCTATTACTGTTCAGGTTTTAGGAATATGTTCAGCTTTAGCGATTACGGTTCAATTAAAGCCAGCATTGGTAATGAGCGTATCAGTAATGGTGGTTATGGCAGCAAGTAATGTGATAATTTCTTTATTAAGAGACTTAATACCTAATCGAATTCGAATTATTGTTCAATTAGTTGTTGTTGCTGCAATGGTTATTTTGGTAGATCAAGTATTACGGGCATATGCTTATGATGTAAGTAAAGAACTTTCAATATTTATCGGATTGATTATCACCAATTGTATAGTTATGGGACGTCTTGAAGCTTTTGCACTAGGTAATGGTGTTTGGAGATCTTTTTTAGATGGAATTGGGAATGCTGCAGGCTATGGATTAATTTTAGTGATTGTTGCATTTTTTCGCGAGCTTTTAGGATCAGGAAAACTTTTTGGTTTCCAAGTGATTCCTGATGTTATTTATGAAATGGGATACGTAAATAACGGGTTGATGTTACTTTCACCAATGGCTCTAATTACGGTAGGGATTCTAATTTGGATTCAACGTTCGCGTAACCGAACATTAATTGAAAAAAATTAATATTAATACCATGGAAGGATATTTAAACTTATTTGTTAAAAGTATATTTATTGAGAATATGATTTTTGCCTACTTCTTGGGTATGTGTTCTTATTTAGCAGTTTCAAAAACTGTTAAAACAGCGGTAGGACTAGGCTTTGCTGTCATTTTTGTTTTAGCTATTACTGTGCCCATTAATTTTTTATTGGACACATATTTATTAGATTCAGGAGCATTAGCGTGGTTAAGCCCCAGATATGCAGATCTTGATTTAAGTTTTTTAAGCTTTATAATGTTTATTGCTGTGATAGCTTCTATGGTCCAACTAGTAGAAATGATAGTTGAAAAATTTGCTCCTGCGCTTTATGGAGCATTAGGAATTTTCCTACCACTTATTGCTGTAAACTGTGCTATTTTAGGGGGATCACTGTTTATGCAACAAAAAGATTTTTCGGGTATTGTTGAATCAGCAGTTTATGGATTGGGTTCAGGAATTGGATGGTTACTAGCAATTGTAGCTATTGCTGCAATAAGAGAAAAAATAACATATTCTAACGTACCGGCACCGTTACGTGGCTTAGGGATTACCTTTATCATTACCGGTTTGATGGCATTAGGATTTATGAGTTTTATGGGAATTAAAATATAATTTAAGAATGGATTATTCAGTTGTCTTAGCAAGTATTATTGTTTTTTTAATTATTACTTTTTTATTAGTAGGAATGCTTTTAGGTGTAAAAGCTAAACTATTACCGTCAGGACCTGTTTCCTTACTTATTAATGGGGACAATAAAGTTGAAGTTTCTTCTGGAAATACTTTACTTAGTACTTTAGGGAGTAATAAAATTTTTTTACCCTCAGCTTGTGGAGGAGGTGGCACATGTATTCAGTGTAAATGTCAAGTGATTGAAGGTGGAGGTGAAATTCTCCCTACTGAAGCACCACATTTTTCACGAAAAGAAGTTGCTGAGGGATGGCGCTTAGGTTGTCAAGTAAAAGTAAAAGAAAATATGGTGATTCAAGTACCAGAAGAGGTATTTGGAATTAAAAAATTTGAAGCTACCGTTCTTCGTAATTGGAATGTAGCTTCTTTCATAAAGGAATTTGTTATAAAAATCCCTGAGGAAATGGATTATAAGGCAGGTGGATATATTCAGATTGAAATTCCAGAATGTGAAATTAAGTTTGAGGATATTGATATTTCTGCACATCCAGAAGAACATCCAGGAGAACTTGATAAATTTAAATTAGAGTGGGATAAGTTCGGATTATGGCCACTATCAATGAAAAATCCAGAAACTGTAGAACGTGCATATTCAATGGCTTCATTCCCTGCTGAAGGAAAAGAAATCATGTTGAATGTTCGTATTGCTACCCCTCCATTTGATCGTGTTAAAAATGGGTGGAGTGATATTAACCCAGGAGTAGCTTCTTCTTATATTTTTTCTAAAAAAGCAGGTGATAAAGTAACTATCTCAGGTCCTTATGGAGAATTCTTCATTAATGAATCTGATTCTGAGATGTTGTATGTAGGAGGTGGAGCTGGAATGGCACCTATGCGTTCTCATTTATATGAATTGTTTAGAACACTTCAAACTGGTCGTAAAGTTACTTTTTGGTACGGAGGAAGATCAAAAAGAGAACTATTCTACATAGATCACTTTAGAGCCTTAGAAAAAGATTTCCCTAATTTTAAATTTTATATTGCTTTGTCTGAACCGATGGAAGAAGACAACTGGAATGTTAAGCAAGGTCTTGATGGAAAGGGAGATGGTTTTACTGGTTTTGTGCATCAAGTGGTTATTGATAATTACTTAGATCATCATGATACACCAGAAGATATCGAAGTCTATTTCTGTGGACCCCCATTAATGAATCAGGCCATAGAAAGGATGGCAGAAGATTTTGGAGTCCCACCAGAAAATGTTCGTTTCGATGATTTTGGAGGTTAATATTTAATATAAAAAAAAGGCTTGTAAGCCTTTTTTTTATACGCAGAATTCAATTTAATACCCAAACAAACTTTCTAGAGAAAGTTCTTGAACTTTTCCATATTGTTTTAGGTTTTCAAAATCAATATTATTTCGATCTCCAATCAATAAAATATTATGGGATTTATTTTTTACATAGTTTTTATGAAACTCCAGAAGATCATTATAATTCATAGCCTTCACTTCATTATAAATTTGTTCACGGACATCTATATCTAAACCTTTTTTTTCAGCAGCTAGATAGCTATTCACCATATTTTTTTTTGTAATACGTTCGCTTTCAATTTTATTGAGAATGGCTTGCTTTCCAATATTAAATGCTTGAGGTGACTTAGGAAGGTTATTTATCAAATTAAACATTGAACCTAAGGCTTCTTTTTGTTTATCAGATTGAATTCCAATATAAGAGAATAAATAATCACTCCCGTTTTTTTTAGCCGCTTGTCTATAAGCAGAGTATACTGAATATGCCAAGCCTTGTGCTTCTCTGATTTCTTGGAAAACAATACTATTCATACCTGCTCCAAAATACTGGTTAAACATCTGAATTGCAGCAGTCTTGGAATTATTTAATACCTCCAATTTAGATAATAAAATAATTTCTGTTTGCACCATATCAAAGTGTGACCAAAACACCTGATTTGAGTCATAGTCTTTCTCATTATATTTTTTTATATCATCAATTTCATTGAAGGTTTGAGGAACATTATGATGTGAAGTAACCAAATCGGTCAATTCAGTTATTGATTTATTTCCGTAATATAAAATACGATGTGGGAAGGAGGAAAGGTTTTGAATTCGTTGGGTAAGTTCTTCGTGTTTTATCTGTTTTAGCTCTTCTGTGGTGACTATATCCTTCAAAGGATTGTCTTTTCCATATTTGGCATAAGCATACATTTGTCTCTGTAAAATCATTCCTTTATTCTTTTTGAGGTCTTTACGGTCTTTTAATATTCTTTTCTTCAATTTATCAAGCGCATCTTTTGAGCCTATGGGTTCTTGAAGAAGTTTTTCAAAGAGTTTCATTGCTGGCTTCATAGCATTACTTAATCCGCTGAGTGTAATAAAAGTTTGGGTTCCATCTCCACTTAAATTCAATTTCATGTTAGCTCCCAGTTTATAAAACTCTTGTTTTACTTCTTCAGGACTCATATCATCGGTACCCACATAATTCATAAATTCTGTAGCCAAAGGAAGTATGTGATCTAAATTTCTTCCAAAATCAAATAAATAGGTTAAACTAAATAAGTCATTATCTGTATTTTCTTTGGCAAAAACTTCAAGCATTCCAATCTTATATTGATCTATATCAATTTTAAAATCAATGAATTTGGGTTGTAGTTTATCTAACTTAAGCCCAGCCAAGCGATCTTGTAAAGGTGAAGTTTGTTCTCGATTTAAAGGGACTTTTGTGATTTTTGGCTTTTCTACTTTTTGGGAATTAGAATCTACCCCGCTACGTTTATAAATGACAGCATAGTTGTCTTTGTAATTTTGTTTTGCAAAGGCAATTAAGTCTTCTTTTGTGATTTTAGATAATCGATTAAAATATGTCACTTCATTTTTCCAGTTTTTTTCTCTAGTGAATGCCATTACCATATTATTCGCACGATAATAATTAGCATTCTCAGAATCACCTTGTTCCATCACTGATTTTTTAAGGTCATTAATTACTGCTTTTAAGAGCCATTGGTCAAAGTTTCCTTTTTTAACATTTTCAATTTCACCCAGAAGAAGTTCTTTAACATCTTCAAGCGATTGTCCTTCTTTAGGATTACCCATAAAGGTGTGAATTGCAAAATCATTCATATCTCGAACAGTTGCACTGGCACTTAATACTTTTTGTTGCTGTACTAAGTTTAAGTCAATTAATCCCGCAGTTCTATTAGATAGAATCATGTCAATGAGTTGAACATGCATTAAATCATTACTTGCCTTTCCATCAAACCTAAATCCCATAATCAGTGATTCACGATCTGGACCCAAAACATCCACTTCAATAGGTTCTGTTATTTCAGGTTGTATAACATAACTAAAAGCTGGCAGTTTCTTGTTTGGTTCCCATTCTCCAAAGTTTTTATCGATAAGGGCAATAGTCTTATCAAAATCTAATTCGCCACTCATACAAATCGCAACATTATTAGGGCGATAGTATGTGTTGAAATAATTTTTAATTTCTGTAATAGAGGGGTTTTTTAAATGATCAATAGTTCCAATAACAGATTGTGTTCCGTATGGATGATTAGGAAATAAATTCTGTAATAAAGCGAAGTATTGTCTTCTGAAATCACTATCCAATGAACGATTTTTTTCCTCATATACTGCCTCTAGTTCTGTATGAAATAGCCTGTTTACAATTTGTTTAAAGCGAAATCCTTCAAGAGTTAAAAAACGTTCCATTTCATTGGCAGGAATATCAACGGTATACACAGTTCTGTCCTCAGTTGTATAAGCATTAAGTCCTTTGCCACCTATCATAGATATCATTTTATCGTACTCATTAGGGATTGCAAACTTTGCAGCTTCATTAGAAACAGCATCAATTTTTTTATAATGTTCTGCACGTGCCCTAGGATTTTCAATACTTGCATAGTCATTAAATAGATTTTCTAAAGAATCTAATAAAGGTTTTTCAGCTTCATAATCTAAGGTTCCAAAATATTTATTTCCCTTAAACAGAATATGTTCTAGATAATGGGCTAAACCTGTATTATTTTCAGGATCATTTTTGCCTCCTGCCTTTATAGCAGTGAAAACATGAATTCGAGGAGTATTTTCTAAATTACTAAGGTAAACTTTTAACCCATTATCTAATGTGTAAATTCTGGTCTGAGTTGGGTCATTTGAGACAAATTCATAGCTGTAGCCCCCAGAAGTAGAAGTTTTGGTTTTATGAAATTCGTTATTACAAGAAAAAAAACCAATTAGTAATGAAGTAAATAAAAGAGTACTAAATATTTTCATAAGAGTATTGTAAATAATAAAAACGAAAGTACATATTTTCCTATGATTTTTATAATCTGTCTAATTTTGTGTTAATTTTGTGTTTTATGAATAGATTAAATACACAGGAAGTGCATCAGCTTGCAATGAAAGAAGTTGGTGATTTTCTAGAAAAGGAAGACTATGAGTTTTTGGCTGTTAATTCCCAACCTAAACGCTCTCCACAATTCGTTTGTGTTAAAGATAAGGCACTTTTTTTTGTGGTAGTAAAAGGATGTTTGTATCCTAAAGCACCAAAAAAATTTGACTTAGAGCATTTGGAAAAAGTTAAAATCCATGCTAAAAAAAATAATGCTCAACTCTTTTTTGCAGGCGTTGGGTTTGCTCACGCAGAAGATTATAATATTACACTAACTAAAAACGATCCCTATGTGGTTAATTTTGATGGACTTCAGAAAATATTCTAGTTTTCTTTTTTCAGCTTTATTTTGTAGTTGTCAATTAGGCACAACAGAAGTTAATAAAATTGAAGGTTTTGCTCTAGGAACTACTTATTCAATTATTTTAAAGGAAGTTTCTGATGTAAATAAATTTGAGCTCAGTCTTGATTCTATTTTTCGTGTGCTTAATAAATCTTTATCCACTTATATTCCTAATTCAGATATTTCCAAAATTAATATAGGTGATACTCTTCAAGAAGTAGATATTCATTTTATAAATGTATATAATACAGCTACTGAAGTTTGGGAAAAATCAGACGGTTATTTTGACCCTAGTGTTGGGGCCTTAGTTAACGCGTATGGATTTGGTCCAGAAAAAGCATTAAAACAAATTTCAAAAAAACAACGTGATAGTATTTTAATCTTTACTGGCTGGGATAAAACATTATTAACAGACGAAAATACTATTAAAAAAGAGCATCCCTCATTGTATTTTGACTTTAATGCTTTGGCAAAAGGATACGCTGTTGATGTCATTGCTGATTTTATAAAATCTAAAGGACATTTAGATTTTTTGATAGAAGTTGGAGGAGAAATTAGGTCAAATGGAAAAAGTCCTAAGACAAATGAGTTGTGGAAAGTAGCAATTGATAACCCTCAACAAGGGAAAAAAAGAAAATTTGCTAAAATTATTTCTCTAAATAATCAAGCTTTAGCTACTTCAGGTAACTACAGAAAATACAAAACTGATAAAAAAACTGGACAATTATTATCTCATTCTATTAATCCCAAAACAGGTAATGCTTTTCCTTCAATGATATTAAGTGCTTCTGTTTTAGCACCCAACTGTATGACCGCTGACGCTTATGCAACCTCATTAATGGTAATGCCTTTTGATTTAGGTAAAGCGATGATTAAAAATGATCCTAATCTAGAAGCATTCTGGATTATTAAGGATGGACAAGGAATAGTTCAGGAGTTTTCTTCTAATGGATTTTTAAAAGAATAAGTGTTTTAAAACACTTATTCTTTTTTCCCTACAGGTATATCTTCTTGAATAGGCAAACCAAAATATTTTATTTCTTTTGAAGTTAGTTTCTTCATCATATCGATTCTACTCACTTTAAATCCTGCCGCTTCCAATCTTGAATAATAATTTTGACCATAGATTCTTACATGATCATATTGTCCAAAGATTATGGTTCGTTTTTTTCGATCTGTGATGCCGTCATCTTCAAAGGTCTCTTTTCTTGTTTCATCAAGAGGCACTTGAGCAATAAGTGTCCCCCCTTTTTTTAAGATACGATACAATTCTGACATTGCTTTTTTATCGTCTATGATATGTTCAAATACATGATTACATAAAATCAAATCATAAGTATTCTCTTCAAAAGGTAGATTACAAATATCAGCTTTAATATCAGCTAGAGGTGACTGGAGATCTGTTGTAGAATAGTCCCATTTATTAAAAGATTTAAATTTCTTATAAAAAACCTGTTCAGGAGCTACATGTAATACTCTTATAGTATCCTTCAAAAAAGTTGTTTCTCTATCTAAATACAACCATAATAAACGATGTCTTTCTAGAGAAAGCGTTCCTGGACAAAGTGCATTTTGACGTAACTTTTGATAACCATATGGTAAAAATTTACGATAAGAACTTCCATCTATAGGATCTTTGAATTGATTTCCCTTGTAATACCATTTAATAAAAGGTCGAAACCAAATGCTCAGCTTAATTAAAAGAGGTCTTGGAATAATATTTAAAATCCATTTCATAGTTGAGGAGGATCTTTATAAAAAAGTATTTCTTCATCACTTTCTATTCCCAAAGACTGATTAATATATTTAAAAGTAGAAAGTAGCTCTGGCTTTCCGTTAATCAAAGCGACATTATGTTCAAAGTGTGCACTGACTTTATTATCAGCTGTAAGAATTGTCCATCCGTCTTTTAATTGTTTGATTCGATGTGTGCCCTGATTGATCATAGGTTCAATAGCTAAAACCATACCATTTAAAAATTTTTTTCCACGCCCTCTACGCCCGTAGTTCGGCACTTCTGGTCCTTCATGCATGATTTTTCCTAAACCATGCCCTACAAGCTCTCTCACAACTCCATAGCTTTCTTTTTCACAATGATTTTGAATTGCATAACCCATATCTCCAATACGATTACCTTCTGTAAATGCTTCAATTCCTTTGTAAAGAGATTCTTTGGTAATACGTAATAATTTCTCAATACTTGAATCAATTTCACCAACGGCAAATGTATATGCATGATCTCCATAAAATCCATTTTTTAGTACTCCACAATCGATTGAAATAATATCGCCTTCTAATAAGGGTATTTTATTTGGAATACCATGAACTATTTGAGCATTCGGACTCATGCATAAGGTGTTTGGGAAGTCATAAAGCCCTAGGAAACCAGGTACTGCATTATGATCTCTAATAAAAATTTCAGCTAATTTATCAAGTTTTAAGGTGCTTATTCCTGGTTTTATTTCAGAAGCTAGCATGCCCAGTGTTTTTGAAACGATCAAAGCACTTTCTCGAATGAGTTCAATCTCTTCTCTATTTTTAAGGATAATTTCAGCCATATTAAAAGTCTGAGTAGGAGTCTTTGTAAGCCTGTTTTTTTAATATTTTAGAAAAATCTTCAACCAGGCTTTCTACAGGAAACTCAACAATTCGATTGTTTTCTTTTCCATTTTCCATAAAAATTAATGTAGGAATGTTAAGTATGTCATATTTTTCTTCATAACCTAGCGGACTATCTTTTGCTTCAGAAATAGAATACATTTCGATACGATCTTCTGAAACACCAAGTAGATCTAATAGCTTAAACATACCTCCTAATTCTCTTTGAGTATCTCCACACCAAGTACCTATAATTAGCTTAAAAGTAAGTTCTTTAGTTAAAGAAATATGTTCATTAACCCAGCCTTCAGGAATTTTTAAATTTTCATATTCGGGTTCAAGCCAAGCTTGGAATTCGGGAGTGTTTAAATTTGCTCGGTTTAAAAAACCAAGGATTACTGTTTCTCCCTCCTCTCCAATCAAAGTTTGTACTTCTAGAGGTTGGAGTATTTTCTCACTAGCAAAATTGTTACATCCCAAAAAGGTGAATAAACTAAAAACAATATATATATATGTTCTCATAAGCGAATTAATAACGAGTTTTGAGTCATTTCCTTTGGAGGTTTTATCTCCAATAAATCTAAAACAGTAGGAGCTATATCACCTAAAACACCAGATTTTATTTTTTTTCTTTCAGGGTCTATTAGAATGATTGGAACGGGATTAGTAGTATGTGCTGTATTTGGACTTCCGTCAAAATTTATCATGGTTTCACAGTTTCCATGATCTGCAATTAGAATACTTGCATATCCTGCATTTAAAGCAGTCCTTATGACTGATTGGGTGCATTCATCTACTGATTCACAAGCTTTTATAGCAGCTTTTAAATTTCCTGTATGACCTACCATGTCTGGATTAGCAAAATTTAGACAAATAAAATCTGGGGCGTCGACTTTTATTTTAGATATAATCCTATCTCTAATTTCATAAGCGCTCATTTCGGGTTTTAAGTCATAAGTTGCTACTTTGGGTGAAGGGCATAAAATTCGATCTTCACCTTTAAAAGGAGTTTCTCTTCCTCCATTAAAAAAGAATGTAACATGAGGATATTTTTCAGTTTCTGCAATACGGACTTGAGTTTTTCCTGCTTTGGATAAAACTTCACCGAGTGTATCTTGTAAATTATCCTTATCAAAAATGACATGAACCTTTCGAAAAGAATTATCATAATTAGTTAATGTAATGTAATAGAAGTTTAGTGGCTTCATTTTATAATCAGGAAAAGCCTTTTGAGAAAGCACTTGTGTTAGTTGCCTTCCACGATCAGTTCTAAAATTGAAGAAAAGAATAACATCTCCGGATTCAAGAAGAGCGATTGCTTTTCCATTAGAGCCCTTACGATAAAGGGGCGCAATAAACTCATCAGTTATTCCCTTTTTATAACTACTTGAAAGACTTTCTGAAAAACTTGATGTAGCTGTTCCTTTCCCATTCACTAATAAATCATATGCTTGTTTTACACGTTCCCATCTTTTATCTCGATCCATAGCGTAATATCGACCAATTAAAGAAGCTAATTGGCCTCCTGTTTCTGTTAATTTTTTTTCTATTCTTTCTACAAAACCTTTTCCTGACTTTGGATCAACATCTCGTCCATCAGAAAAAGCATGTAGGAAAACGTCATTTAATTTATATTCACCTATAAGCTCCAATAGTCCTTCGAGATGGTTTATATGAGAATGAACTCCTCCATCTGAAAGCAAACCAAGAAGATGTACTTTTTTATCTTCTTTTTTTGCATACTCTAAGCTATCGGTTAATACTTTTTCATTACGAAGACTATCATTTTCAACTGATAAATTAATTTTAGCTAAATCTTGATAAACAATTCGACCAGCACCTAAATTCATATGTCCTACTTCGCTATTACCCATTTGTCCATCTGGAAGTCCTACGTGTTCTCCATCTGTCCTTAATGAGCCATATTCATAATTTTGATATAAAGAATCAATATAAGGGGTTTTGGCCTGATCAACTGCAGAAACCTTAGGGTCTGAAGAATTTCCCCATCCATCTAAAATCATTAAAAGAGTCTTTTGAGCCATGAATATTTTTTTAAAGATACAAATTACTAAGCTTTTCATGGAAACACAATAGCTGAAAAAAAAACTGTTACTTTGTGAATAAAACATTTGAAAAAAGGTCTTGTTTATCGGTCTACGGGAAGTTGGTATACTGTTGAATCAGAAGGAATTTTTTATGCCTGTAGGATTAAAGGTAAGTTGCGTTTAAATGGAATAAAAAGTACAAATCCGATTGCAGTTGGTGATTGGGTTAATTTTGAAGTTGATTCTAACGCTGCTGTTCCTGAAGGGATAATCAATAAGATTGAAGAAAGACGAAATTATATTGTTCGTAAATCAGTTAATCTTTCTAAACAAACTCATATTATTGCATCCAATATTGATCAGGTTTTTTTAATAGTAACTTTAAATAATCCAACTACATTTCCGGCTTTTATTGATCGGTTTTTGGTGACTGCTCAAGCTTATCAAATACCCGCTATTTTACTTTTCAATAAAATGGATACTTATACTAAACCTGAGATTAAAGAAATTGAAGATTTAGAAGAAATCTATCAAAAAATAGGTTACGACACCTATCAAATTTCTGCAAAAAAGAGTTGGAAAATTAAAGAATTAGAGAACTTAATGCTCAATAAAATCAGTATGTTTTCAGGACATAGCGGGGTGGGAAAATCTACCCTAGTTAATGCCATATCTCCTGATTTAGATCTAAAAACAGCGGCTATTTCTACTCAGCATAAACAAGGAATTCACACCACTACTTTTGCAGAAATGTTTGCTTTAAAAGCAGGAATTAAAATCATTGATACGCCTGGAATTAAGGGCTTTGGAGTATTTGACATAGGGCCAGAAGAAATAGGCAATTATTTTCCGGAATTTCTGATACTTAAAGCCCAATGTAAATTTAATAATTGTTTACACAATAATGAACCAAATTGTGCTGTGATTTCAGCAGTTAAGTCTAGAGTAATTTCACCAGTAAGATATCAGAGTTATCTTCAGATGCTAGAAGAAGATTCTCCATACAGAAATTAACATGAGAGTAATTATTCAGAGGGTTACAAAAGCCCAAGTCGTTATTGATAAAAGAGAGACACGAAGTATTGGTGAAGGTCTAGTTGTACTTTTAGGTATTGAAATGATTGACAACCCTAAGGATGTAGAATGGTTAGTAAATAAGATCATTAATTTAAGAATTTTTAATGATACTGAGGGAATAATGAATCATTCTCTGTTAGATACTAAAGGACATTTAATGGTTATCAGTCAATTTACTTTAATGGCCTCATCAAAAAAAGGAAACCGACCTTCATATATTCGTGCTGCAAATCATGTTCATGCCGTTCCCTTATATGAACTCTTTTTAAAAAAAGTTCAAAACCAGCCGGGAATAAAACTAGTGTTTGGAACTTTTGGAGAAGACATGCAAATTGAGTTAGTTAATGACGGACCCGTCACTATCCAAATAGATTCAAAAATTAGAGAGTAGTATTATAAAATGTTTACTTCAATTTCTAATTGAATTTGAAATTTTTGATTAACCGCAGATTGAATTTTTTTTGCAAGGGCAATAATTTCTGAACCTTTAGCAGAACCATAATTAACAAGAACCAAAGCTTGATCTTTGTGAACACCAGCATCTCCATATCTAATCCCTTTGAAACCAAGTGATTCAATTAGCCATCCTGCTGGAATTTTAACTTGATTGTCACTGTTGGGATAGTTTGGAATTTCGGGACATAGTTTTTGAATACGCTTTAAAAGTGAATTACTTACCAATGGGTTTTTGAAAAAGCTACCACTATTCCCAATTTTTTTTGGGTCAGGAAGCTTAGATTGTCTTATTTCAATAACTGCTTGGGCAACGTTTTGTATTGAGGGTAACTTGTCTTTTAAATGCACTTTTAAGGCACCATAAGATATTTTTATTTCATGAGGGACTTTCTTCAATTGAAAGCATACACTTGTTATAATAAACTTACCTTTTAAATCAGTTTTGAATACTGAAGTTCGATAACCAAAATCACATTCTTGAGCATTAAATTTTTTTAATGATAAATCAATAACGTTTAATGCTTGACATGAATAAAAAATAGATTTTAATTCTACGCCATAAGCCCCAATATTTTGAATGGGTGCTGCACCAACGCTTCCTGGAATTAATGAGAGATTTTCTACACCACCATAATTATTTTTTATACACCAAACAACAAACTCATGCCAATTTTCTCCAGCTTGAACCTCAACCAAAACATGATTTTCATCCTCATTTGAAATTATTATACCCTTATTATTAATTAAAAAAGTAGCTCCATCAAAATCCTTAGTAAATAAGACATTACTACCCCCTCCTAAAATACGAAAAGGTGTTTTTCTTGAAAGAGTTATTGCTTTTTTTAAAGTATCAATGGAGTCTATTGCAATAAACTTTTGAGTTATAACATCAACTCCAAAAGTATTGTAGGGTTTTAAGGATACCTTTTCTCTAAACTCCAGCATAATTCAAGATACTAATTTACTATATGCTTCTAAAGCTTTTTCGAAAATAATTGCAGCTCGGGTTAGTTTTTTAGAGTCTAAAATAAAGTCGATTCGAACTTCATTTAATCCTACCCTGGGCGAAGAATAAAATCCTGAAGTAGTAGCTAACATAATAGTTTGACTATTATCATGAAAATCAGTAAGAAGGAATTTTAAAAAATCCTCAGCATCTTTCACAGGTAATTTCACAATACAGTAAAAAGCTCCCATAGGGTGAGAAACTTGAACATTTGGAATTTTTTCTAATTGTTCAATTAATACATCTCTTCTGTGACTATATTCTCCAACTACATTTTTGAGATAGTCATCGGATATATTAAGAGCAGCTTCACTAGCTATAAAAGCATATGTAGGTGGTGAAAGACGTAAGTGAGCAAATTTTAAAGTATTTTTAATTAAGGCTTTATTTTTAGAAACAATGCAACCAACTCGAGCTCCACACATACTATAGCGTTTGGATACAGAATCAATCATAACAGTGTCTTTAAAGCTTTTCTTGTGCTTTAATACAGAATAATGCTTGTGGTCACCCTAAATAAATTCGCGACAAACTTCATCAATAATTAAAAAAATATCCTTTTTAAGTGCTAATTCGCAGAGGGTAGTGATTTCTTCTTTACTGTAGACATAACATTTAGGATTGCTAGGATTACACAAAAGAATAGCCCGTGTTTTTGATGAAATTTTTTAATTAATATTTTCCAAAGAAGGCAATTGGAATTGTGACTTAAATTCTGAAATAACAGGAATAACATTTACATTTGCAGCACTTGCAAAACCACTTTAATTTGCATAAAAAGGTTCGGGAATAATAATTTAATCACCTGGATCACAAATTACATTGAGCGCAAAAGTTAATGCTTCACTTGCCCCGGTTGTGACAATAATATCATCAGGAGAGATTTTGATTTCGTATTTACCATAATAATCACATAATTTTCTTCGATAACAAATTGTTCCTTGTGATGGTCCATAATGAAGAAGCTTTAAGTTTGAGTTCCGAACGGCGTCTAAAGATTCTTTTGGTGAAGGGATATCAGGTTGACCAATATTAAGGTGCAGTACTTCAATGCCCTTACTCTTAGCTTCGTCTGAAAAAGCTACCAGTTTTCGAATTGGTGAGGTTGGAAGTTCAATTCCTTTTGTTGATAATATTGGCATACTGAGTATAAAAAGCAAAAATGATAAAAAACTCAATTTAAGTCACAGTTATCTAAACTATTAATTCAATCTAAAATTATTATTGGGATATATATTTTTTTTCAAATAGATTATTTTATTTTTTTTGACACTTTACATCCATAACTAGATTTTATATTTTTAATAATTAAATTGAAATTTTCTGTATTAGTTATTTTTTTGTTAACTAAATTAGAGATTAATCCATAATCAATTCGTGTATTCTCAAATTAAATTTGAGAACCTATTTCTTTTAAAATCAAATTAGTTTTATTAAATATTATAAACAGATCAATGGAATATTTGCGAATTATTTTTTTAAATACTGGGATACCGTTTTTATTATAGGGTAAGTGTTGTTACTTTTGTGGAACTAAAATTTAGAATAAAAAATTTCATGGAAATCCCTTCCAAGTTTGATTCACAAAAAGTTGAGAGTAAATGGTATGACTTTTGGCAGGCAAATGATTATTTTAAGTCTGTTCCGGATGATCGTGAGCCATATACAATCGTTATTCCTCCTCCCAATGTGACCGGAATTTTGCATATGGGACATATGCTTAATAATTCACTACAAGATATAATTATACGAAGAGCAAGAATGAGAGGCTATAATGCTTGTTGGGTGCCTGGTACAGATCATGCTTCAATAGCAACTGAAGCAAAAGTTGTTGCAAAATTAAAAGTTGAAGGAATTGAAAAAAACAGTCTTACTCGTGAGGCATTTTTAGAGCATGCATGGAAATGGACTGATGAATATGGAGGTGTAATTTTAGAACAACTAAAAAAATTAGGCTGTAGTTGTGATTGGAGTCGAACCAAATTCACTTTAGATCCTGAAATGTCAGAATCAGTTCTTAAAGTTTTCGTTGACTTGTATAAAAAAGGAATGATCTACAGAGGATTTAGAATGGTTAATTGGGACCCTGAGGCACAAACTACTCTCTCTGATGAGGAGATTGTTTATGAAGAGAAATCAGGAAACCTTTACCATATTGCCTATCAAGTCGAAGGTTCTAAAGAAAAAGTTATTATAGCAACAACTCGGCCAGAAACTTTACTTGCCGATACTGCTGTCTGTATTCATCCCGAGGACGACCGTTACTCACATTTAAAAGGGAAAAGAGTATTTGTTCCTCTTACCGATAGATTAATTCCTATAATTCAAGATGAGTATGTCGCGATGGATTTTGGTACTGGATGTTTAAAAGTCACACCTGCTCATGACATTAACGATAAGGCACTGGGGGAAAAACATAATTTAGATATTATTGACATTTTTAACTCTGATGCAAGTCTAAATTCAAATGGTCTAGTTTATGAGGGGTTGAATCGATTTATAGCTCGTAAAAAGATAGTGAAAGATCTAGATATATTGGGGATCTTAATCAAAACTCAACCACACATACACAAGGTTGGAACTTCAGAAAGAACCAAAGCTATAATCGAACCTCGTCTATCAGATCAATGGTTTTTAAAGATGGAAAGTCTTGCCAAACCAGCTATAGATGCAGTACTTAATTCTGATGAAATTGTATTGTTACCTGAGAAATTTAAAAACACTTACCGTCATTGGATGGAAAACATTCGTGATTGGAATATTTCAAGACAACTATGGTGGGGACAACGTATTCCTGCGTATTACTATGGTGAGGGAGTAAACGATTTTGTAGTAGCATTAACTAATGACGAAGCTCTAATTCAAGCTAAGGAAAAGAGTAATAACTTAGAACTAACTATAGAAAATCTCAGACAAGATGAAGATGTTTTGGATACATGGTTTTCCTCATGGTTATGGCCAATATCAGTTTTTGATGGGATACGTAACCCCGAAAATGAAGAAATAAATTATTATTATCCAACTCAAGATTTAGTTACCGGTCCTGATATTCTCTTTTTTTGGGTAGCTAGAATGATTATTGCAGGCTATGAATTTAAAAATGAAAAGCCCTTTTCTAAAGTTTACCTAAACGGTCTTGTAAGAGATAAAAAGGGAAGAAAAATGTCTAAGCAACTGGGTAATTCTCCCGATGCACTCGAACTCATTAAAACTTATGGTGCTGATGGAGTTAGAGTAGGTTTAATGTTAAGTTCAGCAGCAGGGAACGATCTATTGTTTGATGAAAGCTTGTGTCAGCAAGGAAAAAATTTCGCAAATAAAATTTGGAATGCTTATCGTCTTATCCATGGATGGGAAGTAAAGACAGAAATTAATCCATCAAATGCTTCTTTAGAGGCTTTAAATTGGTATGAAAATCAATTCCAAAAAACTTTGGATTGGGTAGACGAAAATTTTGAAAAGTATCGTGTTTCAGATGCTCTAATGTCTATTTACAAGCTTATTTGGGATGACTTTTGTTCTTGGCTTTTGGAATTAATTAAACCTGAATACGGTCAGCCAATAGATGAAAAGACTCACTTGAAAGTAATTACTTTATTTGAAAACAATTTACGTCTGCTTCACCCATTTATGCCATTCTTAACAGAAGAATTATGGCATTATATTAGACCTAGGAATAAAGAAAATGCACTTACGGTTTCACACTGGCCAAAAACTAAAAGCTATGAAAGCTCTTTTATTTCAGAGTTTGAAATGACAAAAGAAATTATTGCCGGCATTCGAAACTTTAGAAAAGAAAAGGGCATCTCATTTAAAGAAAGGATTGATTTAAATGTATCTAATAGTAATAGTAAATTAGCTTATGAAGCAAGTATAATTAAGTTAGGCTTTGTCGGTGAGATGAATTATCAAAAGCCTTCTGAAAATTCTTTTGGGGGAACCTTCAGAGTTAATAATTTAGAGTTTTTTATCCCAACTGATGCTTTTGAAGATACTGAACCAGAGCGAGAAAAAATACAAACAGAACTTGAATATACTAAAGGCTTTTTAGCTTCTGTTAATAAAAAATTATCCAATGAACGATTTGTTGCTAATGCTCCTGAAAAAGTAATAGCTATTGAACGTAAAAAGGTGTCAGATGCCGAAGAGAAAATTAGTTTATTAAAGAAAAGTCTAGCTTTACTTTAGTATAAAGGTTTGTGTGCAATAGTTTGGACTCCTCCTTTAACAATATCATTTATAGCAACATCTATAGTAGTTCCTAGAGGTAAAAACAAATCTACACGAGAGCCAAACTTTATGAATCCTGCATCTGATCCTTGCTCAACTTCCATACCCTTTTTTGCATAGTTGATAATTCTACGAGCTACAGCTCCTGCTATTTGACGATAGAGTATTTCGCCAAATTGATCATTTTTTAATACGATACTGGTTCTTTCATTCAATTCAGAAGACTTTGGATGCCAAGCTACCAAATATTTTCCTGGATGATATTTGCTGAATTGTACACGCCCACTCATAGTATATCTTGTTACATGTACATTAAGCGGTGACATGAAAATAGAAACT
>Ga0307998_1000045_pt1 | contig 67779 bp, 62 predicted proteins | sample Davwhametageno37_FD_203147 | JGI IMG/M metagenome (GOLD analysis project Ga0307998, IMG submission 203147) | Marine microbial communities from Davis Island wharf, Antarctic Ocean - #37 | ecosystem: Environmental > Aquatic > Marine > Unclassified | place: Antarctic Ocean: Davis Island wharf... | reverse complement strand
TGAAAGAATAATTGGTCTAGACATCTCTCCAGGTATGCTTGACATAGGAAAGAAAAAAGTAAATGACTACAATTTAGATAATCGTATTGATATGCATCTTGGTGATTGCGAGTCACTTAAGTATAAGGATAATGCTTTCGATGCTATTACAGTTGCCTTTGGAGTTAGAAATTTTGAGAATCTAGACAAAGGACTAGAGGAAATTTTAAGGGTTTTGAAATCTAAAGGTAGTTTAGTCATTTTGGAAACTGCAGTTCCCAAAAACATCATTTTAAAAGGTATTTACAAAATATATACACAAACCTTTTTACCTGTAATCGGTAAAATTTTCTCAAAAGATGCATCAGCTTATAAATATTTATCAAATTCTGCAGAAGTATTTCCATGTGGCGAAGCATTCAACAATATTTTGAAAAAAAATGGGTTTATAGAAATAGAAGATATACCACAAACCTTAGGAGTAGCCTCTATATATATTGCAAAAAAACCATAATAGATATAAATTTCTTTTTTTATTAGTACTATTCAATATAGTGACTAATGTAAGTGCACAATATCCTGGAGTACGTGAGAAAATTCAAAATATTCCAAATTTTGACAAAAAACAGATACATTATGGATATTTTTTGGGTTTAAATCAATACGATTTTAAATTCGAATATGTTGATAGTTACTACAAAGACTTAATGTTAAAAGATGTTGTAGTAATTCCAAAAATAGGCTTTAGTGTTGGACTAATAGGGGATTTACGAATCAACACCTATTTTAATTTAAGATTTGAACCAGGACTTTATTATAGTCAGAGAGAAATACAATATCCCGATTTTTTTGAGTTTGATAGAGAATCAGATCAAATTAGAAATATTAAATCTACATACATTCATCTTCCTTTAATTCTTAAAATAAGTGCAAAAAGAATCAATAATTTTCGACCATTTATAATAGGTGGCTTTTCTTCTGATTTTAATCTTTCTAGTAATGAGAAAAATAGAGATGACAATTCAAGTAATGTTTTTCGTGTAAAATCTCAAAATTTTAATTATGAATTGGGTTTAGGATTTGACTTTTATCTTTTCTATTTTAAATTCTCGCCATCTATTAGAGGTATTTTTTCTTATCAAAATGAAATAGTCCCAGATGAAAATGAAAATAGCCCATGGACTGGTAAAATAAATAATATGTTTAGTAGAGGAATCGCATTGATTATAACATTTGAATAATTATTATTTTTTAAAAATTTCACTTAAAAAAATAGCGGTTGAAGACGCAACATTAAGACTCTCTGCTCCTCTGCCTTTTCGTAAATTAGGAATATAAATAAACTTTTTTATTGATTTTCTAACCTCATTTGACAATCCATGAGATTCACTCCCAAATACAAATGATGCTTTGGAAGAGAAATCTGTAGAGTATATGGAATCACCTTTTAAATCTGCTCCATAAATTGGTTTCCCAAGAGATTCTAAAAATTGTACTAGATCACTTTCATAATGACATTTTACACGAACAATTGATCCCATCGACGCTTGAATCACTTTAGGATTAAAACAATCTACAGTATCATAACTGCAAATTAATTCTTTTAATCCAAACCAATCACAAAGTCTAATTATTGTACCCAAATTACCTGGATCACTTATTCCATCTAAAGCTATAGTTATGTTTTCAGGGTATTTAAAAATAGATTTAGGGATTTCAAAAACTCCTAAAAAAGGACTTGGTGATTTAAAGTGAGTAATTTGTTTCATAGTTGATAAATCTATTAACTGAGCTTTGGAATTAATATGTGGTTTTGTAACATATAAATTGATACAATTCCAAGCCGCAGAAAGAAGCTCATCAACTACCTTTTCACCTTCAGCAACAAAATATCCTTTAGTTTGACGATATTTTTTTTGCTTTAATTGAAGTATTTGTTTACGTTGATTTTTACTAAGCATAAAAATGACTTATTTTTGAGAAAATTATATTTTTTGTATAATCTCTTAACAAAATTAATCATTCTATTTTTGATCATCCTAACTTTTGGATCCTGTTCTGGCACTCGCTCTTTAAAAACACAAAAATATTTAGTTGATAGTAATGAAATTTATGAAAACGGAAATCTATTAAAAAATCATCCTTTAAATTTCATAATTACTACACAAACCAATAAAAAAATTTTTGGGATTACTTTAGGCAAAATTTTATATGAAACCGCACATCCGGATCCTGAAAAAGAATTTGAAATTTGGTTACAAAAAAAAGACAAAAGAAAAAAGCGACTTAATCGATTACTTTCTCAAAAACAAGTTAATGCTATTCAGAATTATGGGATAAAATTTAATGATTGGTTGCGAAAAACCGGAGAACCTCCGGCCTCTTATGATAGTATTTCAATTCGTAATTCTGAAATAAAAATCATCCAATATTATAAGAATTTAGGCTATTTTAATGCTTTAGTTACCCACGACACACTGCATACTAAACCTCAAAAAGTAAATTTAAAATACAATATTATTCTTGGAGATAAATTCATTATTGATTCTATAGAAACTAAAATAAAATCTCTTGACTTAAAAGATATTTATCAAGAAAATTTATCTGAACAAATCATCAAACAAGGAGATCCTTTTGAAATTAATAGTTTTGAAAAAGAGCAAGGACGACTAACAAATCTTTTTAGAAATTCAGGAATCTATAATTTTCAACAGAACAGCATTAAGTTTAAAGCAGCAATCGACAGCACAGGAAAAGACTCTAAAATTCCAATTATAATTGAAATTGATAATCTTCAACAAAGAATTAATAATACCCTAGAGAACACACCTTACACTGTTCACAGAATTAAAAAAATTGATGTATTTATTGAAAATCATAAAACAGAAAACACTATTACTAAATATTCGGATTCCATTTCGTATGGAGATTTAACCATTTTCAGTGAAGGTAAATTGAAATACCGACCTAAAGCTATAGCTTCTGGAATTTCAATTAAAAAAAATGCTGCCTATAGTGATGATGAAAGGAATTTGACTTATCGCTATTTTACTAATTTAAAAAATTTTAAATATCCGAGTATAAATTTTGATACTATTTCTAATAAAAAAAATAGTTTAAAAGCATCTATATTATTAACTCCAAAAGAACGTTTTTCATTGGGTTTTGATTTGGACTTTTCTCATTCTAATATTCAAGATTTTGGTATCGGTCTTGGGGGAGGTCTTGGAATTAGAAATGTGTTTAGAGGAACTGAATTATTGGAACTCAATGTAAAAAACACTTTGGGAGCATCAAGAGATATTGCACAAAGTGATGATCGCTTTTTTAACCTCTTTGAATTAGGGGCAGATTTAAAGTTAAGTTTACCCCGACTACTAATCCCTTTTACCGAAAAAGAATGGGTTCCTAAATCCATGAATCCAAAAACTCAAATCATTATAGGCACAAGCTTTCAGGAAAACATAGGTCTTGACAAACAATTTTTTAAAGCTAACTATCAATTTGATTGGAAACCTAATATCAAGAAACGAATCCAATTCAAGTTAATAGATTTGGAATTTGTAAACAACAGAAACCTTATTAATTATTTTAACGTATATAAAAACTCATATGACCGTTTAAATAATATTGCAAAAGACTACAACAACAATCTAGAGTGGTTAGATTCAAATGGGAATCTTGAGATACCTTATGGAACAGAAAAATTTATAAATGCTGTTTTAAGTAATCAAACCAAAATATCTATAGAAGATCTAGCCTTTAAAACAATAAATACAGTTAAAGAGAGGCAAGACAGACTAACTGCAAATAATTTAATCCTTGGCTCTTCCTTTAGCCTAAATTCAAATAGTCAAGAAAGTATTTTTGATGAGAATTTTTATCAATTAAGGTGGAAATTAGACTGGGTTGGAAATATTTTAAATCAAATTCTTATTGGTTTAAATTCTTCTAAAAATGAGAATGAACAAAATATTTTAGGTGGAGTAAGTCCCTCTCAATATATAAAGACAGAATTTGACTATATTAAACATTGGTCTTTGGGCAGAGAACACATTATAGCATTTCATGCTTTTACAGGAATAGCCATTCCCTATGGAAATTCTAAAAATATGCCTTTTTCTCGATCATTTTTCTCTGGTGGAGCTAATGATAATAGAGCTTGGAAGGTATATAAGCTTGGTCCTGGAAGCAGTAGTAACATCAATGAATTTAATGAAGCTAATTTTAAAATTGCTTTCAATATTGAGTATCGATTTCCTATTTTAGGTCCCCTGAAAGGTGGGTTATTTATTGATACTGGGAATATCTGGAATTTAATGGATGATGTTGAAGATCCTAAAATGAAATTTGAAGGCTTACAAGATCTTTCTGAAATTGCAATTGGTTCTGGAATTGGGTTTCGCTATGACTTTAATTTTTTTGTTTTTCGTTTTGACACTGGATTTAAAACATATAATCCAGCACTTCAAATTGGTAAAAGATGGTGGTCAGAATATAACTTTAAAAAAGCTGTTTTTAACATCGGCATCAATTATCCATTCTAAAATCAAAAAGTTTAATATTTTTGCCACAAACTAAAAATAATGAATCATTCTATAAAAACCGGCGTTGTAACTGGAAAACAAGTACAAGAAGTTTTTAAACTTGCAAAAGAAAAATCATTTGCACTTCCTGCAGTAAATGTTATTGGAAGTAACACAATTAATGCCGTTCTAGAAACTGCCGCTTCTCTTAACAGTCCTGTCATGATTCAATTTTCAAATGGTGGAGCTCAGTTTAATGCTGGGAAAAGCTTAACTAATGAAGATCAAAAGTCTGCTGTTGCAGGAGCAGTTGCAGGTGCAAAACATATTCATGAATTAGCTCATATCTATGGTGCTACAGTAATACTTCACACTGATCATTGTGCAAAAAAGTTACTCCCATGGATTGATGGACTTTTGGATGCAAGCGAGACTTTCTATAAAGAAAATGGAAAATCTCTTTTTAGTTCTCACATGATTGATCTTTCTGAAGAACCTATAGAAGAAAATATTGCGATTTGTAAAAAATATTTAGAACGAATGTCTAAAATGGATATGACTTTGGAAATCGAATTAGGTATCACTGGAGGTGAAGAAGATGGAGTAGACAATAGCAACATTGATGCCTCTAAATTATATACACAACCTGAAGAGGTTGCATATGCATACGAAGAGTTAAGCAAAATAAGTTCTCAATTTACTATTGCTGCAGCTTTTGGAAATGTTCATGGAGTTTACAAATCAGGAAATGTAAAATTAACTCCGAAAATTCTTAAAAATTCTCAAGAATATATCTCGAAAAAATACAACTTACCCAAAAATTCAGTAGACTTTGTTTTTCATGGAGGTTCAGGATCTACCCAAGAAGAAATCAAAGAATCTATTGGATATGGAGTTATTAAAATGAATATAGACACTGATCTACAATATGCATTTACGGAAGGGATACGTGATTATATGAATGATAATATTGATTATCTTAAAAATCAAATTGGAAATCCTGAAGGAGCTGATCAGCCTAATAAGAAATACTATGATCCTAGAAAGTGGTTACGACTTGGTGAAGACACTTTTAAAAAACGCCTCAAGAAAGCTTTTAAGGACCTAAACAATGTTAATACTCTGTAATCATATATATTTGAATAAAACGATCATGCATGAGTTGGTTTAAAAGAAGTGAGAAAGGTATTCAGACCAAAACTGAAGAAAAAAAAGATATCCCAAAAGGGCTTTGGTATAGAACTCCAACAGGAAAAGTAATTGAAGCGAAAGAATTAGCTGAAAACAACTATGTTAGTCCCGAAGATGATTATCATGTGCACATAGGAAGTAAAGAGTATTTCGAAATTTTATTTGATAATAATAACTTTGAAGAGTTTGATGAAAAATTAAAATCCAAAGATTTTTTAAAATTTAAAGATTCAAAAAAGTATATCGATCGTTTAAAAGATGCACACAAAAAGACAGGTTTATATGATGCAATTAGAATAGCTTCTGGAGACTCTAAGGGCAATAAATTGGTAATTGCATGTATGGATTTTAGTTTTATAGGCGGCTCAATGGGATCGGTAGTTGGTGAAAAAATAGCTAGAGCAACAGACTACGCAATCGAACATAGACTTCCTTTATTAATTATTTCAAAATCTGGTGGTGCTAGAATGATGGAATCAGCAACTTCTTTAATGCAGATGGCAAAAACTTCTGCTAAATTAGCTCAGCTAGCAGAGGTGAAATTACCATATATTTCTTTATGTACAGACCCAACAACGGGTGGGACCACAGCTTCTTTTGCTATGCTGGGAGATATCAATATTGCAGAACCTAAAGCTTTAATTGCCTTTGCGGGGCCACGAGTTGTTAAAGACACAACGGGTAAAGATCTACCCGAAGGATTTCAAACGAGCGAGTTTCTTAAAGAAAAGGGATTCCTTGATTTTATATTACATCGGAATAAAATAAAGGATCAAATCAATCTATATATTGATTTGATCCTAAACCAGCCAATCAGAAAGTAATAACAAGAATATTCAAGGTTTAAATAAACACAAATTCGTTGTTTTGTATAGGTTTAGTTGTATATTTGCAATTGATAAGAATATTAAATACATAATAATTATTTAAATAATATTGGCATGTACATCTCAAAACAAGTAGTAGAAGACATTTTTAAAAAACACGGTAAATCTGAAAAGGATACGGGTTCATCAGAAGGACAAATAGCATTATTCACTCACCGAATCGAACATTTATCAAACCACTTGAAATCGAACCGTAAAGATTTCAACACGGAACGTTCACTTGTCCGTTTGGTTGGAAAGCGCCGTAGTCTCTTAGATTATTTAAAAGAAAAAAATATCACACGTTATCGGGACATAGTTAAAGAATTAGGCCTACGTAAATAAATCTCAGATGCAGTCTTAAAAAACTGCATCTTAGTTTTTCATTAGTTGCAACAGCACACAACAATTGTTTTAATCAAATAATGAAAAATGACTCCAAAAACATTTACACAAGAAATCCGTCTAGAAGATGGTAGAACAATTACTATAGAAACTGGGAAATTAGCTAAACAAGCTGATGGTTCTGTTGTTGTTAGAATGGGAGACTGCATGCTTTTAGCTACAGCCGTATCTGCTCACAAAGCTAGCCCAGTAAACTTCCTACCTTTAACAGTAGATTATAGAGAGAAATTTGCTGCTGCCGGAAGATTTCCTGGTGGTTTTTTTAAACGCGAAGCACGTCCAAGTGATCAAGAAGTTTTAACTATGCGACTAGTGGACAGGGTTCTTCGTCCTCTTTTCCCAAAAGACTATCATGCTGAGACCCAGGTTATGATTCAATTGATGTCACACGATGAAAATGTAATGCCTGATGCTTTAGCTGGTTTAGCAGCTTCAACAGCTATTCAACTTTCTGACATTCCTTTTGAATATCCAATTTCTGAAGTGAGAATTGCACGTATTGACGGTTTGTTTGTGATTAATCCAAGTAGAGAACAGTTAGAAACTTCTGATATAGACATAATGATTGGTGCTAGTCAAGATTCTGTTTCAATGGTGGAAGGTGAATTTGATGAGATTTCTGAAGAAGAAATGCTTGATGCAATTGCATTTGGCCATGAAGCAATCAAGGCTCAAATAAAAGCACAAGTTGATCTTGTCTCAGCGGTAGGAAAAAAAGAGGTTCGCTCTTATGACGAAGAAGATAAAGATGAAGCATTAGAAAAAATTGTACACGAAGGTACCTATAGACTCTATTACGATGTAGCTAAGAAAGGGCTTTCAAAAGCAGAACGTTCAATAGAATTTTCTGAAATCAAAGACGCTTTTAAAACTAATTATTCCGAAGAAGAACTTGAAGAAAAAGGTAAATTAATTTCTCGCTATCTTGGAGGTTCTCAAAAGAAAGCAGTTCGTGATCTTGTCTTAGAAGAAGGTATTCGTTTAGATGGTAGAAAAACTACTGATATTCGTCCCATATGGTGTGAAGTAGATTATCTTCCTTCTACCCATGGATCTTCTCTTTTTACTCGAGGAGAAACTCAAGCACTTGCAACAGTAACTCTAGGAACTTCAAGAGAAGCTAATATGATCGATAATCCTACCAACCGAGGTGAGGAAAACTTCTATTTACACTATAATTTCCCTCCATTTTGCACGGGAGAAGCTAGACCACTTCGTGGCACGTCAAGACGTGAAGTAGGACACGGAAATTTGGCACAAAGAGCATTAAAAAAAGTAATGCCAGACGACTGTCCATATACAGTACGTATAGTTTCAGAAGTCCTTGAATCAAACGGATCCTCATCAATGGCTACAGTTTGTGCTGGAACAATGGCACTTATGGATGCAGGTGTAAAAATAACAAAACCAGTTTCTGGGATCGCTATGGGTCTAATTTCTGATGGAGATCGTTTTGCAGTCTTATCTGATATTTTAGGAGATGAAGATCATCTTGGTGATATGGATTTTAAAATAACAGGGACTGAAAATGGTATTACTGCATGTCAGATGGATATTAAAATCAAAGGATTGCGTTTTGATATTATGACTCAAGCACTAGGTCAGGCTCGAGAAGGAAGAATGCATATATTAAAACATATAACCGATACGATCTCAGCACCAAGTGAAGATGTAAAAGCACATGCACCAAAAATGATCAATAGACGAATTCCAAACGAATTTATTGGAGCAATGATTGGGCCTGGAGGAAAAGTAATTCAAGAACTTCAAAAAGAGTCGGGATGTACTATTGTAATAAATGAGGATCCTGTTACAGAAGAAGGAATTATAGAAATTTTAGGAACATCACCTGAAGGTATTGCAATGGTTGAAGCAAAAATTGATTCTGTTATATTTAAACCTAAGGTAGGTAACTCTTATGAGGTTAAAGTGATTAAAATGTTAGACTTTGGAGCTGTAGTAGAATATACTGATGCACCAGGCAACGAAGTACTTCTTCACGTTAGTGAATTAGCTTGGGAGCGTACTGAAAATGTGAGTGATGTGGTTAACTTAGGAGATCTTTTACAAGTAAAATATTTCGGGATTGATTCAAGAACACGAAAAGAAAAAGTGTCTCGTAAAGCTTTGTTAGACAGACCTGAGAAAAAAGATTAAATTTTAACCTATTTTCCTGTAACATTTATTTGTTTCAAACGTATTAGTAATATAAAATAACGTCACACATTTATGAGACAACTTAAAATTACCAAACAGGTAACCAATCGTGAAACTGCATCCTTAGATAAATATCTTCAAGAAATTGGAAAAGTAGATTTAATAACTGCTGAGGAAGAGGTGGAATTGGCTCAACGTATTAAAGCAGGAGACCAAGACGCTCTTGAAAAATTAACTAAAGCTAATTTGCGTTTCGTTGTCTCTGTTGCAAAACAATATCAAAATCAAGGGTTAACTCTTCCTGATTTAATTAATGAAGGAAATTTAGGACTTATTAAAGCTGCTCAGCGCTTTGATGAAACCCGTGGTTTTAAATTTATTTCATACGCTGTATGGTGGATTCGACAATCAATACTTCAAGCATTAGCTGAACAATCTCGTATTGTTCGCTTACCGTTGAATAAAATTGGTTCGATAAATAAAATCAATAAAACCTATGCCTTTTTAGAGCAAGCCCACGAACGAGCACCATCTCCTGAAGAAATTGCAAAGGAATTAGACATGACAATTAATGACGTGAAAGAGTCACTTAAGAACTCTGGAAGACATGTCTCTATGGATGCCCCCCTTGTTGAGGGAGAGGATTCTAATTTGTATGACGTATTAAATAGTAGTGAGTCTCCAAATCCAGATAAAGCACTATTACATGAATCTCTTAGAACTGAAATTGAACGTGCATTAGAAACGCTTACTCCAAGAGAAGCTGATGTTGTTCGTCTCTATTTTGGTCTAGGAAATCAACACGCAATGACTTTAGAAGAAATTGGAGAGACTTTTGACCTTACTCGTGAACGTGTTCGACAGATAAAAGAAAAAGCCATTAGACGCTTAAAACATACTTCACGAAGTAAAATTCTTAAAACTTATTTAGGTTAGTTTAAAAGGCAGCCTAAAGGCTGCTTTTTTTGTAAGTTTAAATTTAAAAAATGTCAGTATTAATAGCACCTTCTATCTTATCAGCAGATTTTGGAAATCTTGAAAGAGATTCAAAAATGTTAAATAATAGCCAAGCAGATTGGTTTCACATAGATATAATGGATGGTGTTTTCGTCCCTAACATATCATTCGGAATGCCAGTGCTAAATGCAATTCAAAAGCATGCTAAAAAACCTTTGGATGTTCATTTAATGATCATAGATCCAGATCGTTATGTAGAAACATTTGCTGAATTAGGAGCAGAAATTTTAACAGTACATCAAGAAGCTTGTAGTCATCTTCATAGAACTATTCAAAATATTAAATCTTGTGGAATGAAAGCGGGTGTAGCTCTAAATCCTCATACACCTGTAAATGTATTAGAATCTATTATTGATGATATTGATTTGGTTTGTATTATGAGTGTAAATCCTGGTTTTGGAGGACAATCATTCATTGAAAAAACATATGATAAAATAAAGGAACTAAAATTACTGATAAAAAAGAACGCCTCAGATTGTTTGATTGAAGTTGATGGAGGTGTAAATCATAAGAACGCATCAAAATTAATTTCAAGTGGAGCAGATGTTTTAGTAGCTGGAAGCTATGTTTTTAAAGCTAATGATCCTTTAGAAAATATTCTTTTACTAAAGAATCAGTAATTTAATATAAATTTTTATGTGCTATTTTCTTTTAGGCTTAAACTGAACTCTTCTATTTGAAGCTCTACCCTCTGGAGAACCATTATCACTTATAGGAGTTGATTCTCCCAAACCAAGAACTTTAATCCGTTCTAAAGAGATACCTTGGTAAATAAGATAGTCTCTAATTGATTCAGCACGCATTATTGAAAGCTCAATATTGTATTTTTCTTCTCCATCAGAAGATGAATAGCCTTCAATAATTATGCCTCCTTCTATATTTTCTTTTAATACATTAACAATATTATTTAATACTTCTAAGTTTTTCTTTCCATATATTTTATTACTATTTGCTGCAAAATTTATACGAGAACCAAATTGATTTAGTGTTTTAATGATTTCTGAAGAAAGCTCAGGACAGCCTTTATTTTCTATTGTACCTACTTCATCAACACATAAATCATCTTTATCATATATTCCGTCTCCGTCGGCATCTGGCCATGGACACCCGCTATTTTCTATTGGCCCTGACTTATATATACATTCATCATTTGGATCAGATACACCGTCTCCATCTGAATCAGGACAACCACTCAACTCAATTAAACCTGCTCTTTTAGGGCATTCATCATCAGGATCACTAATACCATCCCCATCAGTATCCAAACAGCCATTGAACTCTAAAATACCAGCAATTTTGGGACATTTATCTTCTTTATCAATTATCGTATCACCATCAGAATCGGGGCATCCATTATATTCTTTAAGCCCTGGAATATTTGGGCAATCATCTTTTTTATCAGAAACACCATCTTTATCTGCATCGCCAGATCCAAAATTATAACTAAGACCTATAATATGCTGTAAATGATTGAAAGAATCGTTTATCTCTAAACTTCGACGATACGAACTGCTTAAATTAATATTTAATTTGTCATTAATAGGAATGTTTATGCCTAAACCGCCTGAAGTAGTTCGGCCACTTTCGCCAGATGGAAAAATACCCTCTTTTTCTACTCCATCGGAAAATATTGAAATTCCATATCCTGCAAAAAGATAAGGCAATATTTTTCCGCTAGTTAAATTATATTTTAAAATTCCATCTAAAGAAGTGTAATTAAAAGCGTCAGTATTATTTTTAACATTGTTTAGTCCATATTGAACACCAATTGAAAAACCAGCACCAATATAACGAGAAAGACCAAGTGATGGAGCACCAAAATTTAATCCAGAATCAACATTATTACCCTGAAGGTTAATTAAATCAGCACCAACTGAAATAGACCACGGACTTTCTGTTTTCTGTGCATTAATGTTTGTAGTAAACAATATAAATAAGAAAAAAATGAAACTTAAATTGTGAATATTATTCATAAAATTGAATTCAATTGACATAGTGAAAATTCTATTTAAAAATAGTGATATTCTCTATTATGTGAAAAAAAATATTGCTGTTGAAGATATTTAATCTAAATCTTTACTTGACTTAAAAATGGATGGGAATTTTTTTTCTATCCAGTCAGGTATATAATTATTGTTTTTGTCTTCTTCCATTCCAGTTGCAGTAGATACAACAGCATAAAGAATAACGCCTCCTACTAAAATACCAGCAAATATAACTACTATTACAATTTCACTCATCTTGATTTATTTTTTATTATATTTTACAAATTACAAAAAATTAAAATAAGCTTTAGAATATTGTAGTAAAGTTAATTATGTAAATGTTTCATTAAATCTTCTTTCAAAACATTTGAAAGATAAAAAAGTGATTTTTCTACATTTTTTTGAGAAAAAATTAAAGGAGGTTTTATTTTAATAACATTATGATCTGGACCATCTGTACTCATCAAGATTCCATAATGTTTCATCCGATTCACCAAATATTCTGCATGAGAAGGCATAGGGATTAAGTCCTTATTTACTAATTCAATACCCAAAAACAATATAATAGCAAAAACTGTAACTTTCATTTAATTATGATAAAAAACATATTAATATAAATTTACTGAATTATCAAAAACTCCTCGTAAATTCAAATACAATTATTTATAATCAAAAGTCAATTTTGTATTTTAATAAAAAATATTAGAAAAATGAAAAAATCACTTTTAATCATTCCCTTTTTAGCATTTCAAATAATTTTTTCGCAAAATTTTGAATCCAAATGGATGAAAGGAATAGCCCCCAGAAATATTGGTCCAGGAGGAATGAGTGGTCGTGTAACAGCAATAGATGTTGTTAATGAAAACAAACAAGTCATTTATGTAGGAACTGCTTCAGGTGGAATTTGGAAATCTAGTAGTGGTGGTGTGAGCTGGGATCCTATTTTTAATGATCAGGTTACTGCATCTATTGGTGCTATAGCAGTTCAACAATCTAATCCTGATGTTATATGGGCCGGAACTGGAGAGGGTAATCCAAGAAATAGCCTAAATGGTGGTTACGGAATATTTAAATCTCTAGATGCAGGAAAAACATGGAAATCTATGGGACTTGAAAAAACTAGGCACATACATAGAATTATAATTAATCCAACGAATCCCAATATCATATATGTTGCAGCTATAGGGTCACCATGGGGTGCACATCCTGATCGTGGTGTTTATAAAACTAGCGACGGTGGAGAAACATGGAAAAAAATTCTATATACTAATAATCTTTCCGGTGCTGCTGATTTAGTTATGGATCCAATAAATCCTAATAAACTAATTGTCGCTATGTGGGAACATAAACGCGATCCATGGTTTTTTAAATCAGGAGGTTTAGGAAGTGGACTTTTCATCACTATGGACGGAGGTGAAAATTGGATAAAAAAAACATCAAAAGATGGATTACCGGAGGGCAATCTCGGAAGAATAGGAATAGCAATTGCAAACAACAAACCCAATATTGTATACGCATTGATAGAGGCAAAAAAGAATGCGCTTTATAAGTCATCTGATGGTGGCTCTAAGTGGATAAAAGTAAATGATAAATCAGATATAGGTAATCGACCTTTTTATTATTCAGATATTTTTGTAGACCCTAATAATGAAAATAGAATTTATTCTGTGTTTACTTATGTTAATATTTCAGAAGACGGTGGAAAAAACTTCAAAGAACTAATGCCTGCTTATAATGTAGATAATGGTATTCATCCTGATCATCATGCATGGTGGATTCATCCTGAAGATGGATCTTTTATGATCGATGGAAATGATGGCGGTCTAAACATTACAAGAGATGGTGGATCGAACTGGAGATTTATAGGTAATATTCCTGTTGCACAATTTTATCACATCAATGTAGATAATGAATTTCCATATAATGTTTATGGAGGAATGCAAGATAATGGATCTTGGAAAGGTCCGGCTTATGTTTGGAAAACACAAGGGATTCGAAATTCTTATTGGCAAGAAATAGCTTTTGGAGACGGGTTTGATGTAGTTCCTGATAAAGAAAATTCAAGATATGGTTATGCAATGAGTCAACAAGGAAATGTTTCAAGGTATGATTCGCAAACTGGAAATAATTACTCAGTAAAACCTACACACTCAGATCCAAACTTAAAACTACGTTTTAATTGGAATGCTGCAATTAATCAAGATCCTTTTGAGAACAACACTATATATTTTGGAAGTCAATTCGTTCACAAAAGTATAAACAAAGGAATAACATGGGAAGTGATTTCTCCAGATCTTACCACTAATGATCCTAAAAAACAAAATCAAAGTGAAAGCGGAGGACTTACTTTAGACGCAACTGGAGCTGAAAATCACTGCACACTTTTAGTCATTGAAACTTCTACAATTCAAAAAGGTTTAATTTGGACAGGCTCAGATGATGGGCGTGTTAATCTTACTCAAGATGGAGGAAAAAACTGGAAAGATGTTTCTGAAAATATTAAAAATTTACCTAAAGGTAGCTGGATTTCACAAATTAAAGCTTCAAATAAAAAAGAAGGGAATGCTTTTTTGGTGGCAAACGATTATCGAAGATTCAATTACACACCATATGTATATAGAACAAATAACTATGGGAAATCTTGGGAACGGATTGTTAGTGATCAAGATGTTAAAGGTTTTACATTAAGTATTGTAGAAGATATTGAGACTGAAAAATTATTATTTTTAGGTACTGATGATGGGCTATATTATTCATTAGATGCAGGTGAAAAATGGACTAAATTTCATCCTTCAGTATTTCCTACAGTTTCAACTAAGGATTTAATCATTCACCCAAGAGAACATGACTTAGTTATAGGTACTTTTGGAAGAGCCGCATGGATTCTTGATGATATTAGATCTTTAAGGGAATTAGCTAAAAATCCTGAAATTATAAAAAATAAATCTCATTTATTTAAACCTCCAACTGCATATTTGGCAAAATACCAACAACCTACAGGCTCTAGATTTGGCGGAGATGCAATTTATAATGCAAAAAATAGAAAATCAGGAAGTATGCTTACATATTTCTATAAGGTTATGCCAAAAAATAATAAAATAAAAACTCACAAGTTAAAAAAAAAGAAGCTTGATTCTCTAATGCTCAAAATTTATGATGGTGAACATTTAATTAGAACTCTAAAGAAAAAAGCACCAACAGAGACTGGTCTTTATCGATGGCAGTGGGCTTTGAACGAAAAGGGTATTCAGCGCCCATCTAGATCAAATGAAAAATTAAAATCAGAACCAAAAGGAGTGAAAGTTAAACCCGGAAAATATAAAGTTGTACTTGAAAACGAAAATCATAAATCAGAGACTTGGTTAGAAGTTAAAACTGATCCAAGGATTGAGATATCTGAAAAGGGGCTAGAGGATAGTTATAATTATAGCAAAAAAGTTGAATCATACACAAGCCTAGTTTTAAATGCAGTAAATCAACTTAAAGATAGCAAGAGAACTTTAGATACATATCAAAAAAAGATTAAAGCAAAAAATAATGAAGTTTTTAAAGGGATTTTATTAGAAATAAAAGATTCAATTAAGATCATAGAAAGTTTACTGGATAATTATCTCGGAAAAGAAGATGAACGACAAGGAATTGTTAGAAATCAAGAAAATAGTGTGATGAAAAGGATCAACACTGCTTCAAAATACATTAAGTCAAGACCAGCAGGTATATCTTCAAATGAAGAACGATTAATTATTAATGCTTACAATGATTTAAATTTAGTGATTGATAATACCAATAAATTTTACACTAAAAACTGGGAGGATTTAAAAGTAAAAATTGAATCAATAGAGTTTTCTGATTTCAAGCTTATTAAAAAATTTGAAGTTAATTAAAGGAAAGTTTTTATTGAATATTAAAAAAAAACTGGTTAGCTAAGCTTTTTAATATAAAAAAATCTGTTTTTCATACTCTCAATTTTATTGTGTGACCCAGGGAGGGTTCGAACCTCCAACCCTCAGAACCGAAATCTGATATTCTATCCAGTTGAACTACTGGGCCTTTTAATAACGTTGATTAATCATTACAAAAATAACATTTAATAGACTGTTAAAAACACATTAAGAAGATAATTTGTTTTTAATGATAGTGGAAATCTTTTTACCATCAGCTTTACCCATCAATTTTTTAGAAGCGATTCCCATTACCTCACCCATTTCTTTCATTCCAGAGGCTCCAGTTTCAGCGATAATATCTTCTATAACTTTTGTTATTTCAGATTCAGAGATTTGTTCTGGCAAAAAAGTAGAGATAACTTCAGCTTGAGATTCTTCTGACTCAGCCAAATCCGGACGGTTTTGATCTCTGAAAATTATCGAACTTTCTTTTCGCTGTTTCACTAAACGTTGCAATAATTTAATAGCTTCTTCATCATTAATTTCCACTGTACCCTTAGAGCTAGTTTGTATTAGTAATAAAGCCGATTTAATTGCTCTCAAAGACTCAAGCTTAATTTTGTCTTTAGCTCGCATGGCATTTTTTATTTCTTCAGATAAATTATTTAAAATTCCCATATATTTATATTAATCAACATTATCATGTAAAAAAGAATTGTTAGATCTCAACTGTAAATTATCATTAACATCAGAATCCAAAGAAAGTCGAGAAGGAGTCTCAGGGATTGTATTTTCTATTTCCAACCCTTGACGTTTATATGCAGGTTGATTTTCCATATCTTCTATTTTTTGTAATTGATGTTTAAATTTATAATTAAAAGCCTTTAAATGTTCTGTCCTTTTTTCATTTTGATTTTCTATAGTCTCATTAATTGACTGCTCAAATGGATCTGAATTGTTTTTTTTATCATCCACCTTCAAGTTAGATTCAGAAATTGGTTTTTTTTCTTTTAATTCAAACTTTATATCTAAAGCAACTTCATCTATATCGTTTTTAATATTTTCATTTGCTTCAAAAAAATCAACATCATTCAGATTCAGTTTGCTCTCATTATTATTTTCGCTTTCATTAAAGGGTAACTCAAAATCAAGTTGAATTTGATTCTCTTGATCTAAAAATTCTGGATCTACAACTTCTATCTCAGAAATTAGAGAAGAGACATCATTAATAATAAATTCACCATTATAAATGTTTTTATCTCTATTTTCATCATTTATGTCTTGTGTTTGGATTAACTCATCATTCAACAAGTTTTCTTGATGACTTTTTTCCGTGTTACTTATTTCAAAATCTTTTGAGTGATTTAAATCTATATCGTCTATCACAAACTCCTTAGTCGTTTTGTCATTTTCAACAACAATATTTGGATCATTAATATCTGAAATAATCTCATTTGATATTTCTGAAATCTCATTATTTAGTGGTTTTTTTAATAATGGAATTCCATTAGGCACAACCTCAAAATCAACTTCTAAATCGTAAACAACATCACTCATTTCAATCAATTCTTCATCTAATTTTTTAATTGGCTTTTCAAAACCAAGAAGAGAAGGTTCATTCTTTACTTCATCTAAAAAGTCAAATGGATTCACCGAAACAGACACTTCCTTTTTATCATCAAGATTATGTTCCAACTTTTGATCATCTTCAAGAGTATGTATTATTTTCTTTGCCTCGGTATTAGAGATTTCATTCTGTTGCTCTTTACCAAACCCTGTTGCAATGACAGTAACTGAAACTTCATTTCCTAGAGATAAATCTTCTCCAACTCCCATGATGATGTTTGTTTGATTTCCTGCTTCTGCTTGAATATAATCATTGATTTCTCCTATTTCGTCAATGGTGATTTCCTCTGAACCGGAAACTATTAAAAGCAATACATTTTTACATCCAACAATTTTATTATCATTGAGTAACGGTGAATCTAATGCCTTGGAAATTGCTTCTTGAGCACGGCTACTGCCTGAAGAAGAGCCTGAACCCATAATAGCAGTACCTGAGTTTGTTAGTACAGTTTTAGCATCTTTTAAATCAATATTTTGTGTGTAATGATGAGTAATGACTTCGGCAATTCCTCTTGCTGCAGTTGCTAAGACTTCATCCGCTTTAGCAAATCCAGCTTTAAACCCTAGATTACCATAAACTTCACGTAATTTATTATTGTTAATTACTATCAAAGCATCCACTGATTCTTTGATTTTTTCTAAACCATTTTGAGCTTGCTCTAGTCTTAGTTTTCCTTCAAACTGAAAAGGCATAGTTACAATTCCAACTGTCAAGATATCTAAGGACTTTGCCATTTGTGCAATTACAGGAGCTGCACCAGTTCCAGTTCCACCTCCCATACCTGCAGTAATAAAAATCATTTTAGTTTGAGTAGATAAGATTGAGTAGATTTCCTCCTGACTTTCTTGAGCTGCTTTTGCTCCAATCTCAGGGTTTGCTCCAGCTCCAAGACCTTCAGTTAAAGTAGCTCCAAGTTGAATTTTAGTGGGAACACCACTTTCAGCTAAAGCTTGGGCATCAGTGTTACTAATAATAAAATCTACGCCTTTTATTCCTTGTTGAAACATATAATTGATGGCGTTACTTCCTCCTCCACCAACTCCAAGTACTTTAATCACGTTACTTCTATTTTTAGGTAAGTCAAAAGTAATACCCTTAATTTCTTCTTGATCCATATTTAATTTATTATGCGTTATCTAGAAATTCTTTTAGTTTCTCTCCAAAGCGATCTAAAATAGATTTACGTTTTATTTGAACGTCATCAACTGGAGTCTCTTTTTGAAAATTAAATTCTTCTTTTTGCTTTGGTTCCGGAATATAATCTGAAAAAGGATTATGCTCCAAAGCATTCATTAAAAGTCCAACTGCCGTTGCGAAAAGGGGACTTGAGACACTTTCTTGGGTATCACCTGCTAAATGCTCGCTAGGATAACCCACACGTGTGTCCATTCCGGTGATGTATTCAGCTAACTGTTTTAAATGCTTCAGCTGACTTCCCCCACCTGTAAGAACAATTCCTGCTATTAATTTCTTCTTTTGATCATTGTGACCATAGTTCTTGATCTCCATGTAAACTTGTTCAATAATTTCAACTACACGAGCGTTAATTATTTTAGAGAGTGTTTTAAGCGAAATCTCTTTAGGGTCTCTACCTCTTAGTCCGGGAATTGAAACAATTTCTGTATCTCGATTTTCACCTGGCCAGGCTGAACCAAATTTAATTTTCAATAATTCAGCTTGCTTTTCAATAATAGAACAACCTTCTTTTATATCTTCAGTTATCACATTTCCACCAAAAGGGATAACTGCTGTGTGACGAATGATTCCATCTTTAAAAATCGCTAAATCAGTCGTTCCACCCCCAATATCTATCAATGCAACACCAGCTTCTTTTTCTTCAAAACTTAAAACTGCTTCTGATGAAGCTAGGGGTTCCAAAGTAATATTTGCCATATTTATTCCCGCACTCTTTATACAACGCCCTATATTTTTTATAGAGGAAACCTGACCCACAACAACATGAAAATTAGCTTCTAAACGTCCACCATGCATTCCTATAGGCTCCTTTATCTCTCCTTGACCATCTACCTTAAACTCTTGAGGAAGTACATGTATTATCTCTTCACCAGGCAACATCACTAATTTGTAAACTTGTTGAATTAATTTCTGGATATCATCATCATTAATAACTTCCTCAGGATTTTCCCGGGTAATATAATCACTATGTTGTATGCTACGTATGTGTTGTCCCGCAATTCCTACCACCACATCACTGATTTCGCAGCCAGAATTAGACTTTGCTTCTTCAATAGCTTGTTGGATTGATTGAATAGTTTGGGTAATATTATTAACAACACCTCGATGTACACCTAAACTTTTAGATTTACCCATACCAAGGATTTCTACTTTATCGAATTCATTTTTTTTCCCTACCAAGGCAACAATTTTGGTAGTACCAATATCGAGTCCGACAGAAATATTTTTTTGTTCCATAATTTTAAGGCTTTGAAGCAACTACTTGATTCTCGTAGGTTAAATTAATTTTTTCATATCCACTTAAAGAGTCTTGAACATTTTGGATTGCACAAAATATTTTCAACTTATTTAGTTTTTCTTTTAGTTTAAAGACGTCTCCAAGGACAACTTCAAAAGAATAGGATTTTAATTGAATACTATATTTAAAGTCTTGAAATGAAATATCCTTTAATTCGTGTTTCAAAAAAGAATCTGCTTTAAGTTTTTTAACCAATATGGCTGTCATTTTAAGAGTTTCTGAACCCACCTTACTTAAGTATGCCGGATATTCAATACTATCTATGGCTTTATAAGCAAATGAAACTCCATTTTGATCTACATAAAGAGGAGGATTTGATGCTGTCTGAAAAAGTGGAGTTCTCTCAGTAATGCTAATCGATAATTTACCCTTTGGAAGGACAAAAACCTCAGCATTTTCAACTTCAGGAGTACTTTGCAGTTGAGTTTCAAGCATGTTCAAATCTAAACTTTCTTTATCCTTAATAAACTTTGATATTACTTTTTGTGTTAACAATTTATTAACTAAATCTGAATTTAAAAAAAATGGATTATGTGTAAATACAATTTGCACCTCCTCGTCTTTTCGTGATTCATTCTTATGGTTTGAAAACCAAAAAATAAAGCTGAAAATAAAGCCTGCGAAAATCAAAAACAAAAGTGATTTATTAATTTTCATTGTTTTGTTAATTGATTTTTTAAAAATTTTAACTCTAAACCAATATCACCAGCACCTAAAAACGCAAATAAAGTTGCCTCACTAGCTTCCATTGTTGACTTAATTTCTGATTTTTTTATTAATTTTTTATTTTTATGCACTAAATCATTTATCATTACTTGAGAATTTATTCCTAAGATTGGATCTTCTCGCGCAGGATAAATATCTAGTAATATCACCTGGTCAAATTCACTTAAAACATCTAAAAATTCATTATAAAAATCTTGTGTCCTAGAAAATAAGTGAGGCTGGAAAAAGACACAATTTTTTCTATCAGAATAAAAACTTTTGATTGTTTCCAAAACACTTTTAATCTCTGTAGGGTGATGCGCATAATCATCTATTACCAAAGAATTTTCCCATTCAAAGACATTCATTCTTCTAGACACTCCCGGAAAAGAAGACAATGCTTTTGAAGAAGCCTCAATAGAAATATTAGCCTGGTCAGCTATAGCTAATGCGCAAAGTGCGTTTAAAATATTATGTGCTCCTAATTCATTAAAAATAACTTTATCAAAATTACCATTAGGTGTTTTTATATCAAAACAATATCCTTTGGTTAGTTTTTGAATATTTGTAGCTATGTAATCAGCAGGGACATCAATTCCATATGTCAATCCTGCCAAAGGAAGTCCATATGCTACAATTTTTGTTTGACTTATTTGATTCGAAAACTCTTCAAAGGTTTTCTTAAAAACCTCTCTAGTGCCATAAATATCCAAGTGATCGGCCTCTATCGATGTTATTCCTGCTATTAAAGGGAATAGTTCAAGGAAAGATCTATCATATTCATCTGCTTCTACAATTACAAACTCATTTCCTGTGTGAATTAAGTTAGATTTTTGATTTACAAAAAAACCACCCATAAAAGAAGTGAACGCTTGTTTAGTTTGAGAAAAAATATGAGTTAATAAAGCGGTAGTTGTAGTTTTACCGTGTGTTCCAGCAACTGCCATCATTTTTTTGCCATTACAAATTTCAGCTAAAAATTTTGCTCTTTTTTTAATTGGATTGCCTTGAGAAATAAAAAATGCTAATTGTGGGTGTTCTAGAGAAATTGCTGCAGTATAAATTATTTCAACATCGATTCCCAAAACAGATTTAGGCAATGCAGAAACTTTAGAATCAAAGACAATAGAGATTTGTTCATTTTCAAGATCCTGAGTTACCACTGAAGGAGTAAGATCATATCCGAAAACAGAATGTCCTTGCATTTTACAATATCTTGCTAAAACTGACATTCCCACCCCTCCTATACCAATAAAATAATAAGACTTTGATTTCAATAAACTCATATTAACTCAATCATTTCATTAACAATAGCTTTTGTTGCATGAGGCCTAGCCAATGCTTTCAAGCTTAAACACATTTTAATTTGAAGGGAAGTATCCGTTATAAATTCTGTAAATATATCTTGGAATTTTTCATCTAAATCCTTTTCTTCGATAACGAGAGCAGCGTTAACTTTTGCAAATGACATTGCATTATGAAATTGATGATTTGCTGTCACATTGGGAGAAGGAATTAATAATATAGGCTTACCGACACAACTTAGCTCTGATAAACTTCCAGCCCCAGCACGAGAAATTATATAATCTGCTGAAGAATAAAGTTCTTCTATATCATAAACAAATGGCTTGACAACTAAATTTTTACTTGAAAAATTTTTATATATTTCAAAATACATTGTTCCACATTGCCATAAAATATTTAGAGAAAACTGTTTGAAAAATTTTATTTGTGAAGCTATAAGTTCATTGATTTTTTTTGCTCCCAAACTTCCACCGATAATAAGAAGAGTTTTCTTTTCGGGATCTAAACCAAAAAAAGATTTAGCTTTTTTAGAATTTAAAAAACCTTCATTTATAATTGGTCGAATAGGGTTGCCCGTAATTGATATTTTTGAACTTGGGAAATAATTTTCCATTCCATTATAAGCGACAAAAATCTTATCTGCTTTTTTGGCTAAAAGTCGATTAGTAATTCCAGGAAAAGAATTTTGTTCTTGAATTAAAGTTTTGATTTTAAGCCATTGGGCAACTTTTAAAACAGGACCACTAGCAAAACCACCAGTCCCCATAACAACTTGTGGCTTAAATTTTTTTAAAATTAAAAAGGCTTGTAAAAGACTCACCAATAACTTTAATGGAAATAGAAAATTTCTTAACGATAGAGATCGTTGAAAACCACTTATCCATAATCCACGAATAGAGAAACCAGCTTTAGGAACCTTATCCATTTCCATTTTACCTAGTGCACCAATGAATAAAATATCAGCATCTTTTTGTTGTAACTTCACTAAAGAAGCAATAGATATTGCAGGATAGATATGTCCTCCTGTTCCACCTCCAGAAACTATAAGTTTAAATACTTTCACTTAGTATACTAATTGGGTTTTGTTCATCTATATCTTTAATCTCATCATTTTTAACTATTTCTTTTTTAACACTTACACTCAAAATAATTCCCATAGATATGCAGGTCATCCAAGCAGAAGTTCCGCCGCTACTTATCATAGGTAAATTTTGTCCCGTCACTGGAAGCAGCTGAAGAGCTACACCCATATTAATAAAAGCCTGTAAAATGATTGGAATACCTAAGCCTATAACCATAAGTTTACCAAACTTTGTTTGAACATTATGAGCAATTACTACAATTCTAAACAACAATAATAAATACAAAATAATTAGTCCTACGCCACCTATTAAACCAAATTCTTCAACAATTATAGCATATATAAAATCCGAAGAACTCTGAGGTAGAAAATTTTTCATACGGCTTTTACCTGCTCCTAAACCAAATATTTTACCCGAAATTATTGCTGTTTTGGCTCGATCAACCTGATAATTTCCGTCTGCACTTTCACCACTTGTGAAATTCTCTACTCTATTTATCCAGGTATCTATTCGGTTTGGAAAGACTCCAGGAAAGGCTTTTATCATTAGAAAAAATAAAATCACTGCGGTCAAGCCAACACCACAAACAGTTAATAAATACTTCATTGGATATCCCGCCAAAAAAGAAAGTATTAAAACCATTAAAAATATTAAAGCAGCAGTTGATAAATTTGATGGAAAAATCAATATAACAACTAAAAAAACTGGGAGCCATAGTCTTAAAAGAGAACTCTTGAAATTAGGAATATTTTTATCTGATTTAGATAAATAATTTGATACATAAATCATTAGAACTACAGAAGCTAAAGTAGATGTTTGAAAACCCAATCCAATAACAGGGATTTTAATCCAACGACTAGCATTCGCACCCTCTATAACCGTTCCTTGAGAGGCGGTATAAATCAAAAGAAGAATCACTATTGGAAGCATTAATATAGAGATTCCTTTAAAATACTGAAATGGGATTTTATGTGCTGAAAACATTAGTACAAAACCTATGGAAAGAATTATGAAATGCTTAATTAAATAGCCCCAAGGCGTGCCCCGACCAACAACGTAAGCAAGATTTGAGCTAGCGCTAAAAACAGGTAAAAATGAAAAAATGGCTAATAAAGCAAATATTCCCCATAATACCTTATCTCCTGTTATTGATTTAATCATGACTTATAGATTACGGACTGCAGCTTTAAATTGATTTCCTCTATCTTCATAATTTTCAAATAAATCAAAGCTAGCACAAGCTGGAGACAATAAAACAGTATCTTTTGGCTCAGAAACATTACATGCAATCTTAACTGCTTCCGACATAGATTGCGTTTCAATAAATATTTCACATACTCCTTCAAAAATGTTCCTTAATTTAGTGTTATCAATTCCTAAACAAATAATAGCTTTTGCTTTTTTTCGAATTAAGGGTAAAAGTGATTCATATTGATTTCCTTTATCTACTCCACCAACAATCCAAATCAACTGATTATTAATACTTTCTAAAGCAAAATAAGTGGCATTAATATTTGTTGCCTTTGAATCATTTACATAAGCAACATGCTGAATAGTTAGAACCTTTTCCATTCTATGAGGAGCACCTTTAAAATTTGTTAGACTTTCACGAATGCTTTCCTTGCTAATATCCAATAGATTACCTATTGTAGCAGCAGCCATAGCATTAAGTAAATTATGCCTCCCTGATAATTTAAATTGAGTAGAATTAATCATAGTAATTGATTTTTGATTTTTGATTTTTATTTTTTTATTTTTAAATGTAATTTGACTATAAGATGTGTCAATACCAAATGAAATTTTTTGAGCATCAATTTTAGTTTTTTGAACTGCTGATTTTAAATGCTGATCATCTATATTGAATAAGAAAAAATCACTTTTCTTTTGATTTTGAATTATTTTTAACTTTGATTTGATGTACTCATCAAAACTGTAATTATATCTATCTAAATGATCGGGTGTAATATTTGTAATGACTGATATATCCGGAGCAAAATCCTGTATATCATCCAATTGAAAACTACTAATTTCTAATACATAATATTCATAATCAGAGTTTGCAACTTGCAGGGCAAAACTGTTTCCTATGTTGCCTGCGAGACCGACATTAAAACCAGCATTTTTTAAAATTTCATAAGTTAGTAAAGCAGTGGTAGTCTTACCGTTTGTTCCTGTAATTCCAATAAGAGTTGCATCTGTGTATTGAGAAGCAAATTCTATTTCAGAAATAATCAGAATTCCATGCCTTTTTAAATCCTGTATAAGTTTAATGTTACTTGGAATACCTGGGCTTTTAATTACTAATTGGGCATCAAGCATTTCATCTAACGTGTGCTGACCAGATTCCCAAGAAATTTTTTCTTTAAACAAGAGTTTTTGTGTGTTTTTGTTGACAGATTTTTTTTCAGATAAAAAAACTTCATAGCCCTCCTTTTTACCTAAAACAGCAGCCCCAAAACCACTTTTTCCAGCACCCAAAACAATAAGCTTTTTTTTCATTATCTAAGTTTTAGGGTTACAACAGTGAGAACAGCCAGCACAATTCCTATAATCCAAAATCGGGAAACAATTTTACTTTCATGAAAGCCTAATTTTTGATAATGATGATGTAAAGGAGCCATTCTGAAAATACGTTCTCCTGTACCTGTTTTAGATTTTGTATATTTAAAATATCCTACTTGTAAAATCACTGAAAGAGTTTCAATAAAAAATACACCACATAAAAGTGGAATTAATAATTCTTTTCTCACTATGATAGCAATTACGGAGATCACTGCGCCTATAGACAAACTTCCTGTGTCTCCCATAAAAACTTCAGCAGGATATGTATTATACCATAAAAAACCAATTAAAGCACCTAGAAAAGCTGCAATAAAAATTGAAATTTCTCCAACATTTGGTATGTACATAATATTCAAATATGAAGCGAAATTTATGTTTCCGGAAACCCATGCAAATACTCCTAAGGCAAAGACAATTATAGCTGAAGTTCCGGCAGCTAAACCGTCAATTCCATCAGTTAAATTTGCTCCATTAGAAACCGCTGTAATAATAAAAATAACAATGGGTATAAAAATTAACCAAGTATATTGTCGAGTTTCAAAACCAAGCCAGCTTATTAAATCTTGGTAATCAAATTCGTTATTTTTTAACAAAGGTATAGTCGTAAGAGTAGCCTTAATGTTTTTACTAATACCAGCTGAATCTATAGCATTTTCAATAGTATCTATATTAATGCTTTGTGAACGAATAGTAACATCTGAATGAAAGAACAAGACTGCTCCCACCAGTATCCCCAAAATAATTTGTCCAACTATCTTAAATTTACCTTGAAGTCCATCCTTATTTTTTTTAAAAATTTTAATATAATCATCAACCCAACCAATGAAACCCATCCATATCAGTGTTATCATTAGAAGGATTATATAAATATTTTCTAATTCTGCTAAAAAAAGTACAGGAATAAGAGTACTCAAAATAATGATAAGACCTCCCATAGTAGGAGTTCCTTCTTTTTCTTTTTGTCCTTTTAAACCCAAATCTCTGACTGATTCTCCTATTTGTTGTCTTTTTAAATATTCAATAATTTTTTTTCCAAAAATGAGTGAAAAACTCATTGAAAGAATGACCGCTAAAGAAGCTCTAAATGATATGTACTGAAACACACTAGCTCCAGGGAGTTGATATTGATTTTCCAAAACTTCAAACAAATAATACAGCATAATCAGTTAATCTTTAAAAAAATATTTTACTATTTTCATGTCATCAAAAGGAAGTTTTTCTCCTTTAATTTCCTGATAAGTTTCATGGCCCTTGCCTGCGATCAACACAATATCTCCTTCTTTAGCCAATTTTCCAGCCATCGCAATAGCTTCTTCTCTTAATGTTATTTTGAACACTTTTTTAAAATGCTCTGCTGGGACACCTTTAATAATTTCAGAAAGAATATTACTTGGCTCTTCGTCACGAGGATTGTCTGAAGTAAATATCACTTTATCACTTAATTCAACTGCCAACTTACCTATTAATGGTCTTTTTTCTTTATCTCTGTTTCCCCCACAACCTACAACTGTTATCAAGCTTTCGTTTCTAGTTCGAATGATATTGATTGTTTTTAATACACTTTCCAAAGCATCTGGTGTGTGAGCATAGTCAATCACAATCGTTACTTTATTTGAAGTTTTAAATGTTTGAAACCGTCCATCAACACTATTTAAATCACTAATTCTTTTTAGGATATCCAAAGGCTTCATTCCCAAAAGAATAGCTGTTCCATAAACTGCTATTAAATTTTGAGAATTAAATTTTCCTATCAACTTAGTCCAAACCTCTTGTGATTGAATCCTAAGTAACATTCCGGAAAATTCACATTCCAAAATTTGGATTTGGTAATCGGCATTATGATTAGTGGCGTATGAGTACTTTTTAGCCCTAGTATTTTGCAACATAAAAGAACCGTTTTTATCATCCAAGTTGGTTAATGCAAATGCTGTTTTTTGAAGCCCATCAAAAAATAATTTTTTAACATCCCTGTAGGATTTAAAGTCTCCATGATAATCTAAATGATCGTGAGTAATATTTGAAAATATACCTCCAGAAAAAGTCAATCCCTCCAAGCGAAATTGAGCTAAACCATGGGAAGAAACTTCCATAAAACAATGAGATACTCCCGCATCTAACATAAGTCTCAAGTGCTTATTAATCGTTACTGAATCTGGTGTAGTAAGTGTGGTGTTTAATATTTTTTTATCGTAACAAATTTTCACTGTGGAAAGCAATCCACTTACATATCCTTCCTTCGAAAACAATTCATAAAGTAGACTTGATATCGTTGTTTTACCGTTAGTTCCTGTAACACCAACCAAAGTCAATTGACTTGAAGGATTATTATAAAAATTTGAAGCAATTATGCCCAAGGCTTTAGAAGAATTAGAAACAAGTATATATACTATTCCTTTTATTCGATATAAAGGAAGCTGTTCACAAACAATTGATTTAGCTCCATATTCAATAGCTTGAGAAATAAAGTCATGACCATCGAATAAAACACCTTTTTTAGCAACATACATTGAATTTTTAATCACGTTTCTACTATCGAATATTACCGCTACTACTTCAGAAGAGGTATTACCAATAACTCCATCTATATCTACACGATACAATATGTCTTGAACCGTTTTCATTGAAGTGATACTTTTGTGGTTTTTACTTTTTTTAATTTTGCTTCTATTTTAGAAGACTGACGACTAGCGAAATTATTAACATCAACTTCTGAAAGACTTTGATGAAGTTTATTTTGAGTTTTTTTTTGATTTGATATATGACTAATTAATTCTGAAGCTTTTAAATTTAATTGATGAGGAATATTATTAAATATTTTTTTTGCAATAGCCTTAAATACTGGTGCTGCAACAGTTGCCCCATAATAACCCTTTTTCTTGTCTGGCCTATGGATTACAACTATACAAGAATATTTAGGCTGATCAGATGGAAAATAACCTACAAAACTGGCTATATACTGAATGTTTTCAGTTGTGTAATCTACTTGACAAGTTCCAGTTTTTCCAGCCATGGTAAGAAAAGGATCTTTAATACTGTGTGCTGTACCCCATTTTTTATCTACTACATTAAACATCATACTTTGGACTTTTCTTAAGGTTTCTATTGAACAGACTGAAGGATTCAAAATTTGTTTTGAAAATACTTTTGTTGGAATATTTCCAAAGTTGCTAATTTGTTCTAAAAATCTAGGCTTAACCATTACACCTCCGTTGGCAATAGCATTATAATAGGTAAGGGTTTGTAAAGGAGTCAGACTAATACCATAGCCGTAAGCCATCCAAGGAAGGTCTAAACCATCCCAGTCAACATCAGTTGGATAAGGTATTTTTGGTTGTCCTTCGCCTAGAATGGGTAATCCTAGTTGTTTATTTAAACCCACGTTATATAAGCGGTCTACAAATTTTCTTGGGTCATTTTTATAGTTATCGTAGATGATTTTGACTAGGCCAACATTAGAAGAAACTTCAAAAGCCTTAGCTGCGCTTATTGTCCCGAAACCACCGCGTTTAGAATCTTTAACTTGATATTTACCAAAAAACATCATTTTACCATTTCCTGTTTCTATTGGAGTATCCACATCAATAACCTTGTCTTCTAAAGCTGCAACCATACCCATCAATTTAAACGTTGACCCGGGCTCATGAGCTTCCCCTATAGCATAATTCAGTTTTTCAAAATACATGCCATCATCTGTTCTACCCAAATTCACTATCGCTTTAATTGCACCTGTTTCGGTCTCCATCACTACAACTGTTCCATGCTCAGCCTCAAATTTCTCTAATTGACCTAATAAAGCATTATGTGCTATGTCCTGAATATTTACATCAATAGTGGTGTGTAAATCATAGCCTTCTGTAGGTTCTTTTTCGTTAGCGTCACTTATTGGTTTCCACTGTCCATTTGCAATCTTTTGTTTTAATCTTAATCCAGAATCACCTCTTAAATATTTAGAAAAAGCTCCTTCTAATCCTACTCGAAAATAGGTTCCATCGTTACCCTTCTTTTCATATCCGATTGTACGTTCAGCAATTTTTCCCAAGGGATGCTCTCTTTTAATTTGATGTTCTACAATTAACCCCCCTTTATAGGTACTACCTCTAAATATTGGAAAAGTTTTGTAACGTTTATATTCAGAATAAGAAAGGTTTTTAGCAATAGGCCAATATCTGCTCTTCTGAATTCGTGCTTTTTCCAAACCTTGAATCACTTTTAAAAAATCTGAACCTGTGAAAGATGATATTGAATCTGCCAATGCATTTTTATTCAAATCAAAATATGATTCAGAAGGAACTATAGCGTCCCAATGCAGTTCGTATCTGGGAACCGATGTAGCTAAAATATTTCCGTCAGAAGAATAAATATTACCTCTACTAGGCTCCAATACAACATTTTTAATGATTTGATTAGAACTGAATTCGACCCCATCACTGTCAAGATAAAATTGAATATAAATCAGCTTTCCAATTAAAACAAAAGCAAAACAACCCAAAAATGAGACCAAAAGATAAAGTCTTGACATAACAGATGAAGTTGAATCGTTTTTATAAGTCATTAATAATATTAATTTTAATTGGCGGAGTACCAGCAGGTCCAACGCCCACAGTTCTTAAAACTTTTATTACAGTTGATTCTTTTTTTAGTACTAAAAGTTCTTTTTTGATTGCCACAAAATCACTTTTAAGCACTTTAATCTCATTGTTCAACTTTGCTATCTCAAATATTTTTCGGTCTGCAGCATGACCACTCCCAATCATTACCAGAGCCAGTGCTGACATAAACAGAATCATTCTCCAGTTTTTAAATGCGTTTTCTTTTAATAAAAACTCAATATTTAATATTGACAACAATCGATTCATATCTTTTCTGAAATTCTTAATTTAGCACTACGAGCCCTACGATTTTCATTGATTTCTTGAGCAGAAGGAATTATCAGCTTACCTATTTTTTTTAAGGATTTTATTGGATTTCCAAAAAAATCTTTTTTCAATTCACCATCAAAACTTCCTGTTTGAAAATATCTTTTAACTAGACGATCTTCTAGTGAATGATATGATATACAGACCAATCTTCCTCCTGGTAACAAGATATCTGTGGCTTGTTTTAAAAATAATTTAATAGTATCCAACTCGTTGTTTACTTCTATTCGAATTGCTTGAAAAAGCTGTGCTAATATTTTGTTTTCAAACTTTTTTGGAATTAAAGGATTAACAATATTAATAAGATCTAAAGTCGTGTTGATATCAGATTTATCTCTTTTCGATAAAATAGCTCTTGCAATGGCCTTTGAATTTTTCAATTCTCCATACTGAAAAAATATTCTCATCAAATCCGATTCTGTGTATTTATTTATTACATAATGAGCATTTAAATCCTGAGATTGATTCATTCGCATGTCCAAACGACCTTCTGCTCGGATTGAAAATCCTCTTTCTTGGGTGTCAAATTGATGAGAAGAAACTCCAAAGTCAGCTAAAATTCCCGCAACACCATCTACATGGTGATATTTCAAATATTGTGATAAGTTACTAAAGTTAGATGCTATAAATTCAAATCTAGAATCATCAATCGAATTATCTGAGGCGTCTAAATCTTGGTCAAAACCTAGTAATCTTCCCTCTTTATTTAATTGTTTCAAAATTGCTCTGGAATGACCGCCACCGCCAAAAGTGACATCAACATAAACTCCGTTAGGAGAAATATTCAACCCCTCAAGCGTTGCTTTAAGTAGAACCGGATTATGATATTTTGCCCTCATTTTTATCACCCATAACCTCTTCAGCTAAATCACCAAAATCAAGTGTAGCTTCATTAATTGCTTTTTCATATAACGTTTTATCCCAGATTTCAAGAATATTTACAGTAGACGACACAACTACTTCTTTTTTAATCTGCGCATGTTTCAACAAGTCTCTTGGAATCAAAAGTCTTCCAGAATTATCCATGTCAATAGTTTTTACACCCGCAGTGAAGCGACGGATAAAATCATTGTTTTTTTTATTAAACCGATTTAATACGTTAATTTTTTCCATCAAATCTCTCCACTCTTTCATAGAATAAAACTCTAGACATGAGTTAAAAACTGAACGTTTCAAAACAAAACCTTGAGAAACAATGTTTGTCAATTGCTTTTTAATTGCGATTGGCATCATGATGCGCCCTTTAGCATCAGCTTTACATTCATATGTACCTATAAAATGTTGCACTTAAAATATTCTGGGTTAAATTCAAATATAAAAGATATTTACCACATTTTACCACATTTTACCACATTGTTAATAAGTTTACTTTACCTTCTACTTATTTTCAGCTGATTATTGAGATTCAAATAAAATAAAACACTAAAATTGAAATGTCTATATTTGAAATTTAAATTTTTATAATAACTCATATGAATAACCAGATTGTTCAGGAAAAGAACTTTCGATATATAGAATCTGGAAAAGGTCAATCTATCATTATTCTTCATGGTCTAATGGGAGGACTAAGCAATTTTCATGGTGTTTTAGATTACTTTTCCAAGAAAAAATATAAGGTAATAATACCAGAATTACCAGTTTATAGCCAACCCATTTCGAACACTTCAGTTAAATCATTATCTGAATTTTTACTTGAATTTATTCAGTTTAAAGAATTACAAAATGTTATTCTTTTAGGAAATTCCTTGGGTGGACACGTAGGATTACTTTTTACAAAAAACTATCCTGAATTTGTTCGTGGATTAGTCATAACAGGAAGTTCAGGGTTATATGAAAATAATATGGGCGATGGATACCCAAAAAGAGGTGATTATCAATATATTAAGAAAAAAAGCGAAGATGTTTTTTATGACCCAAAAACAGCTACTAAAAAAATTGTTGACGAAGTATTTGAATCGGTTAATGATAGAAATAAATTAATCAGGACCTTGGCTCTTGCTAAAAGCGCTATTCGTCATAATATGGCTAAAGAATTACCTAAAATGAAAACCCCAACAGCTATAATTTGGGGTAGTCAGGATAACGTGACCCCTCCCAAAGTAGCTGAAGAATTCAATGAACTTCTCCCCGACTCAAATCTATATTGGATCGACAAATGTGGTCATGCGCCTATGATGGAACACCCTGATCGATTTAATGAAATTTTAGAAAGTTGGTTTACTTTAAGAAAATTCTAATTTCTGTATGTTAGTTCAATCTGCCAATTTCGTAATCAGTAATACGGAGGTTTTCAAGTGCCCTAAAGCAAACCTTCCCGAATATGCATTTATCGGACGATCTAATGTTGGTAAATCTTCCCTAATAAACATTCTTTGCAATAAAAAAAATCTTGCTAAAACCTCATCAAGACCTGGGAAAACTCAATTAATAAATCATTTTTTAATAAATGATAATTGGCATTTAGTTGATTTGCCAGGTTTTGGATATGCGAGGGTTTCCAAAACAAAAAAAAAAATATTTCAAAAATTTATAACTAACTATTTCAAACAGAGAAAGCAACTAGTTTCGGCTTTTTTACTTATTGATATTCGCCATGAACCTCAACCTATAGACCTTAATTTCATGCGGTGGTTAGGCGAAAATTATATTCCTTTTTCTATTATTTTTACAAAATCCGATAAACTAAAACCAAAAGTAATAGAGCGAAACATAAAAGAATATTCTGAAAAAATGCTAGCAAATCATTGGAAGAAAATGCCTCAAACATTTACCACATCCTCACTCCATAAGACCGGAGGAGAAGAAGTCTTAAAATACATTTATTCTCTTAATGAGAGTTTTCTTGAAAATCAATAATCTAATTTTTCTTTAACTTTAGTTTATCAGCGAAATAATCACAGAAATCCTTCATAGTAGCTGTCATTTTTTCATCTTTTGTAGCTTCATAAAATGTTTCGCTTAAAGAAACTAATGTTTGATGAAAAAAAAGATGCATTTGATCTAAAGGCATATCCTTGACCCATAAGTCCATTTTTAAAGTTTCTTGCTCTTCAGGGTCCCAAAATGAAAGTAACATAGCTTTAGTAACCATATTGCTTATTCCACCATCTGGAGCAGACCATTTCATTTTTTCAGGTACGTTATTTTCATCCAGACTAATATCAATTTTAATCTCTGTTTGTTTTTGTACTGCCATTATCTGTTGGGTTTATATTTTGATAAATTAAATATTTTTTGCGCAGGTAGCTTAATAAGTTCTTTAATTGTAGTTTTTGGATATAAATCTATATAACTTTTAATTATTTGCCACCCCATCCATTTGCCTATACCTCCTGGAGTTTGATTATCGAGTTGTAAATAAAATTTGGAGAAAGGCGAAGGATCAATAAAACGCTGTACCCATTCAGGATCAGTATTATACAAAATTTGTTTTTCAATAAAATATTTCCAAACATACAATTCATTTTCTTTTGCCCAAGTCAATTCGTTTTCTAAATAAGAAATCTTTATTGCGTCAGAAGCATGAGCCTGAACTAAATCTTGAACATATAGTTTTTTCCCTTCATAGATTAATTGAGCTAAAAAGGTTCTATCCTCTGGAGGAGGAATCGCATATGATCCAAATTTATCTACTATTTGCGTAAGGATGTATTTTTTATCCAATTCTTTTCTAATATAACTAGGGATTCCCTCGTATAATGTATTATTAGCTCCTAAAAAAGTGTCAAAAGAAAGTAATAATAAACTATCTGAATAAATAATTTTGATTTGATAATCAACATTATTTGTTAGTGTTATAACACGAGGAATTTTTGTTTTAGGAAAATAAAACTTTATGTGCTTGAACAAATGGGATACTTTATCCTCTAATTGAGAAGTGTCAGAAAAAACATCATTTACTTCATCCTGAAGAAGTAATTGCAAACTATCTTTTTGACGTTTTATCCATAGATTATCAGAAAACTGTTTAGGAAACAAAAAAGGATATTCATTTTTAAGAATAGGTATAACTTCGGGGTGTTGATTGTAAAACTTTAAATCAAAACGATCAAAAGAAATATCAACTGGTATTTTTTCAATTTCAGCTTCAAGTTTTGAACCAGAATTACATGAATAAAAAATCAAACAAACAATAATAAAAGAGAGTCTATTTTGAAAAAAGAGAAAAAAAGAGAAAAGTCTATCCTTTAGATTTTTTATCATATCTACAAATACTTTAATTTTGGACAAATTTAATAGCTATTAACGATTTAATGATGAAATCTTTGAAAAAAGTAGAAAACCATATAACAAAATGGCTCTTGTCCTATCTTAAAAACTCTAATATGAGAGGTTTTGTTGTTGGAGTATCTGGAGGAATAGACTCTGCAGTCACTTCAACGCTTTGTGCTAAAACAGGAGAAAATCTTCTTGTTTTAGAAATGCCCATAAAGCAAGAGGTCAGTCAAATATCAAGAGCACAAGAGCATATATCTTGGTTAAAATCTAATTTTAAAAATGTTAAATCACATACACTACCTCTTGACTCTGTTTTTGAAACATTTTCAAGAAGCCTACCCATTACACAAGATAAAGAAACTCAATTCTTAAGTTTAGCAAATACAAGAGCTAGACTTAGAATGACTTGTTTATATTATTTTGCTTCTTTGCACGGATACCTTGTTGTTGGAACTGGAAATAAAGTTGAAGATTTTGGTGTTGGTTTCTATACTAAATATGGTGACGGTGGTGTCGATTTAAGCCCTATTGCAGATCTCTTAAAGACAGATGTTTATAGACTCGCTATTCAAATGGAAATCATTAAATCTATTCAAAAAGCAGCACCAACAGATGGTCTTTGGGGAGATGAAAGAACAGATGAAGACCAATTAGGTGCTTCATACCCTGAACTTGAATGGGCAATGCAGTCTTATAAAAAAAATGAAAATCCAGTATTGTTTAATGATAGACAAAAAATTGTGTACCAAATTTATCTAAAACATCACAAACAAAATCAACATAAGATGATTCCAATACCAATATGCAAAATACCTCAAAACTTACTTTAAAGGACTCTGTTTAATTTCTTAGAAAGTAGTTTTTTGAGATTTTGATACTGTATAACGTCTTCTAAGAATTCAATATCTTCAGACGTTGCGTTTGGTTTTTGAGCAGATTCTACTAAGCTCTTTATCTTTTGGTCAATAAGATACCTTCTAAAGGTCAAAATTGTTTCACTGACAAGTTGACCTACAGCACTTTTTCGATCTTTAACAAAAATACTTTTCTTTTCCCAATCATGTAGTTGATGTACTTCATCTGCAATTAAAATATCTGTTAGAATTTGGCCTAAATTAGGATCTGTTTGTTGAATGATTTTATCTATTTTAATTTCACCTTTGGTTTGGAAAAGTTCTATGAGCTGATTATAAAGTAATTGGAATTCAGGCTGAATTAACTCTACTTCATCTTGCTGTAAATCTAAAAAGATCTTTTCATATACCTTAGATTGAATGGTTTTAGATTCTTCAATTAAATTTCCTTCTTCATCTGAAGTTACATAAAGCTCATTAAAAGAAGCCTCATGACTCCCGTATTGCAAAAGAATACTTATAATCTGCTTCTCTAAGATAAGTAAAGGATCTGCATTATTTTTTTGATCAGGTGTTTTTTGAATTTGACTTTTTTCAGTAATTGAAGAAAATCTTTTTCTAACAGGCACATCTTTTTTGTTTTGTTCCTGAGCCAAAGCGTTAAACAAAACTACCTCAGAAATTTCCATAGAATAAGCACATTGCTTAATATAAATTTCTTGCTGAATAGCATCGGGAATTTTAGAAATACTTTGAACAATTTCACGAATAGTAGTTGCTTTTTTTACAGGATCATTATCTGATTCTTTAAGAAGAAGATCTGTTTTGAATTGAATAAAATCCTTAGCTTCATCTTTTAAATATAATTGAATATTTTCAAGACTATTTGACTTTGCGAAGCTATCAGGATCTTCGCCTTCAGGAAAAGTACAAACTTTAACATTCATTCCCTGCTCTAAAATAAGGTCGATTCCACGAATTGCAGCTCGAAGACCTGCTGCATCGCCATCAAATAATACAACAATATTAGAAGAAAGTCTTCTGATCAAGCTAATCTGACCCGGAGTAAGCGATGTCCCCGAAGAAGAAACAACATTATTTATCCCTTTTTGAAACATTTGGATTACATCTGTATATCCCTCTACCAAATAACAAACATCTTCTTTAGCTATTGCCTTTTTAGCCTCAAAAATTCCATATAAAATCTGACTTTTATGATAAATTTCACTTTCAGGAGAATTAAGATATTTTGCTGTTTTTTTCGTATTAGAAAGGATGCGCCCTCCAAAACCTTGAACACGACCTGCCATGCTTCGTATTGGAAAAATAACCCTTCCTCTAAAACGATCTATAGCACCCCTTTCACTCTTAATTGATAGTCCTGATTTAACAAGATATTCTTCTGTATAGCCAGATTTAATTGCTTTTTGATAAAAATGATCTATACGTTCAGATGAATATCCCAAACCAAAAGAGATAATTGTTTCATCTGAAAAACCTCGCTCCCTCAAATAACTTAATCCAATTGCCATACCTTCAGGATATTCCCAAAGATCTTTACTAAAAGATTCTTGTGCATATTTATTGACTAAATAAAGACTTTCCCTAGAGTTTGCCTTTTTTTTTTCTTCGTTAGATTGCTCTGTTTCTTCGATTTCAATATTGTACTTTCTTGCCAAAAACCGTATAGCTTCGGGATAACTAAAATGTTCGTGCTCCATAAGAAAAGCGACAACATTACCACCCTTTCCACTACTAAAATCTTTCCATATTTGCTTTACAGGTGAAACCATAAAACTAGGTGTTCTTTCTTGAGAAAAAGGACTAAGACCTTTAAAGTTAGATCCTGATTTTTTCAAAACCACAAAATCACCAATAACCTCTTCTACTCTGGCAGTTTCATAAACTTGATCTATAGTGTTTCTTGTAATCAAATAATAATATTTTTTATAAATTTAAAATATTTTATGGAAACCAAGCGATTTTAAATAGACTGAACTTACATCTTTCGTTCAATAACATAGTTTAACATGAGTTCTAAAGAATCTCGATATTGATTTTTAGGAAATTCATATAATAGCCGTAAAGCTTGTTTTCTGTAATCTTCCATCTTAGATATAGCAAAATCGAATCCCCCTTTTGATTTAACTAAGTTAATCAGCTCACGAACTTTAACCCTATTTTTATTATGGTTTCTTACAATATTAATTATATTTCTTTTTTCAGATTTAGAAACTATATTTAAAACATGTATTAAAGGTAGAGTCATCTTTTTTTCTTTAATATCAATTCCTGTAGGTTTTCCTATTTTTTGTTCTCCATAATCAAAAAGGTCATCTTTGATTTGGAATGCCATGCCTAGTAATTCGCCAAAACGATGCATTTTTTTTACGTCACTAGGATCAGCATCTACTGCTTGAGCTCCCATTGCGCAACATGCAGCTAATAAAGTTGCTGTTTTCTGCCTAATAATTTCATAATAAATTTCTTCATTAATATCTAAATCACGAGTTTTTTCAATTTGAAGTAATTCTCCTTGACTCATCTCCCTTACTGCTAAAGATATGATTTTCAATAAATCAAAATCTTCATATTCAATGGATAGTAACAAACCTTTTGAAAGTAGATAATCTCCAACTAAAACTGCAATTTTATTTTTCCAAAGAGAATTAATAGAAAAAAAACCCCTTCTCATATTACTGTCGTCAACAACATCATCATGAACTAGAGTAGCTGTATGAATTAATTCAATTACAGAAGCGCCCCGATAGGCTCGCTCATTAACCACACCTTTTCCTAAAAGCTTCGCAACAAGAAAAACAAACATAGGACGCATTTGTTTGCCTTTTCTTTTAACAATAAAATGAGTGATTCTATTGAGTAGAGCTATTTTGGATGACATAGAATTGGTGAACTTTTCTTCAAAAAGTTCCATTTCATTATAAATAGGCTTTTTAATTCTCTCTACAATTTTCATATTCCCTATAAAATTCCAAATCCGATTACTTACTTTCCATTTAAAATGTCTTTTCTTTTTTGTCCAACTTATTTGCCAGTTGCCCACAAGCAGCATCAATATCAACTCCTCTTGAACGGCGATAGGTCACCTTAATTTTTGATCTACTCAAAGCTTCTATGTAAGAGTCAATAACTGATTGCGGAGCCTCTTTAAATGAGGTGTTATCTATCGGATTATATTGAATGATATTTACCTTAGAAGGAATTCGTTTACATAAGCGCACCAATGCATCTATATCTTCTTTTAAATCATTTATTTCATTCCAAACAACATACTCAAAAGTAATTTTCTTTTTGGTATAAGCATGCCAATACTCAAGAGCTTCAATGAGATCATCAAGTTTGAATTTTTTAGCAAAAGGCATAATGGTTTCACGTATTTCCTGACGTGCACTATGAAGAGATACAGCCAATCCAAACCTTACTTTATCATCAGCCATCTTACGAATCATCTTTGGCACCCCTGAAGTTGAAAGAATAATTCTTTTTGGAGACATAGCTAGGCCCTCAGAATCAATAATTTTTTCAATAGCGGCCATTACATTGTTATAATTCATTAATGGCTCCCCCATTCCCATAAAAACTATATTTGAAAGTGGGCGATTATGATAAAGTCTACTTTGTTTATCCATTGCAACCACCTGATCATAAATCTCATCTGGATTTAAATTACGCATTCTCTTTAGTGATGCCGTAGCACAAAAGGTGCAATCTAAACTACAACCTACTTGAGACGAAACACAGGCAGTAGTTCTTTTTGATGTTGGAATCAAAACCGACTCTATAACGAAGTTATCGAAAAGTTTTACTGCATTTTTAATTGTACCATCTAAACTCCGTTGCTGTAGATCAATATTAATATGCTTAATTTCAAAGTATTTTTTTAAAAGATTACGATGATTTAAAGAAAGATTTGTCATCAAATCAAAATCATGAAATCCTTTTTGCCACAACCATTGATACACCTGATCTCCTTTAAAATCAGGAAATCCATGTTGTCTAAAAAAAAATCGCAATTCTTCTTTGGATAAAGCTCTAATATCTTTTTTGTCAATTATTTTCAAAATGAAATATAAAAAATCCGCATCAATGCGGTTTTATGTTTTATATGACTAACATCGCATCGCCATAAGAATAAAAATTATACTTCTCTTTTATAGCAATACTATAGGCATGTTTAATAAAATCAGGATCTGCAAAAGCTGAAACCATCATTAATAAAGTTGACTTAGGTGTATGGAAATTTGTAATCATACTATTTGCAATAGAAAAATCAAATGGAGGGAAAATAAACTTATGTGTCCAACCATTATATTCATTAAGTAATCCTCTGGGTGAAACCGAACTCTCTAAACCACGCATTGAGGTAGTGCCTACAGCACATATTCTTCTTTTTTCTGCTAAAGCTTTATTTACTTTAGCAACAGCCAAGGCATCAATAATAAGCTCTTCAGAGTCCATTTTGTGTTTTGATAAGTCCTCAACTTCAACAGCACTAAAAGTGCCTAGACCAACATGAAGAGTCAACTCAGCTAAATTAATTCCTTTTATTTCTAATTTTTTTAATAAATGTTTGGAAAAATGAAGTCCTGCTGTTGGAGCAGCAACAGCTCCTTCATGCTTTGCATAAATGGTCTGATAACGTTCTTGATCTTCATCTTCAATAGGACGATTAATATATTTAGGAAGTGGTGTTTGTCCTAATTCAGTAAGCTTAGTTCTAAACTCATCATAGCTTCCATCAAATAAAAATCTCAATGTTCTACCTCGAGAAGTAGTATTGTCAATTACCTCAGCAACAAGACTTTCATCTGATCCAAAATAAAGTTTATTTCCTATTCTGATTTTACGCGCAGGGTCTACTAAAACATCCCACAGACGTTGTTCTTGATTTAATTCTCGCAATAAAAACACCTCAATCCGCGCTCCTGTTTTTTCTTTATTTCCGAAAAGACGCGCTGGAAAAACTTTAGTATTATTTAAAACCATGACATCTCCCTCGTCAAAATAATTAATAACATCCTTAAAAGTGTGATGCTCAATGGTTTCTTCTTTACGGTTAAGTACCATAAGTCTTGATTCATCTCGCCCAGGAGCTGGATGCTGTGCTAATAATGTACTTGGTAGTTCAAATTGAAAAGCAGATAATTTCATTTATAAAATTTAGATTGCAAATATACTATCTCAATAGGGGGCTTGTCAAGTAAAATCACATTTATCTATTCACTATTTGAAAATTAAGCTGTTTTAAGTCATCCCAAAAGTCAGGATAAGATTTAGAAACTACTTCAGAAACATTAATCTGAATTGGTGTTTTAAGAGCTAATGGAGCAAAAGCCATTGCCATTCTATGGTCGTTGTAAGTGTCAATTGAACAATTTGAAATAAAATTATTGTTGCTAACTAAATGTAAACTTTTGTCTGTAACTGAAATAGATGCACCCAGTTTTGAAAGCTCTACTTGTAAGGCCTCCAAACGATCAGTTTCTTTGATTTTAAGGGTATGTAAACCCATTAAATCACAATCGACACCAAGCCCATAGCAAGTCACTGCAATAGTTTGAGCAATATCTGGTGCTTTTGAAAGATCAAGTTTAACTTTATTTGGAAGTATCTTAGAATCTTTATTTAATACAAGTGTATCGCCTTCAAAGTGGGATTTGACACCTAAATCATTAAATATAACTCTTAAAATAGAATCACCTTGCAAACTATTTTCACGATAGCTTGACAATCGAATTTCTGACTTTTTGGATAAAGCTACTATACTGAAAAAATAAGATGCAGAACTCCAATCAGACTCAATTACTTGAGTTTCAATTATTGGAATCTTAACAGGAACTACAGAAATATACTCCCCCTCAAATTTAGTTTGAATCCCAAAATTATTTAACAAAGCCAAAGTCATATTTATGTATGGAATAGATGTCGTTTTTCCAATTAATTTAATTTGTAATCCCTTTTTTAGTACTGGTCCTAAAAGAAGTAAAGCAGAAACATATTGACTACTAACATCGCCTGAAAGCATAACCTTACCTCCACTCAGTTTTTTTCCTTGAATTCTAAGTGGTGGAAAACCCTCTTCTTTCAAATACTGAATTGAAGCTCCAAGTTCCCTTAAGGCATCTACTAATATTTTTATGGGGCGTTCTTGCATTCGATTTGAACCTGTTAAAACCACCTCTCTATCTTCCATGTTTGAAAAATATGCAGTCAGAAAGCGCATAGCTGTACCTGCGTGATGAATATCAATTAGATTAGAGGTAGATTGTAATGCTTCTTGCATTAATTGACTATCATCTGAATTTGAAATATTTTCTAGATTAAAGCCTGGAAATAATGCTTGTAAAAGAAGTAGACGATTGGTTTCACTTTTAGAGCCTGTAATGTTTAAACTTCCTTCACTATTTCCATTCGGATGACTAATTTTTATATCCATTTAAAAACTATGATTTGAGTTTAGGATTATTCTGATGACGATTATGATCTCGTTTAGTCTTGTCTTTTAATTTTTTGGTGAATGCTTCCTGTAAGTCAACTCCAGTCTGATTTGCTAAGCAAATTGCAACAAAAATGACATCAGCTAATTCTTCACCTAAATCTTTGTTTTTATCGCTATTTTTTTCAGACTGCTCTCCATATCTTCGAGCAATAATCCTGGCAACCTCTCCAACCTCTTCAGTCAGTTGTGCCATATTAGTTAATTCATTGAAATATCGAACTCCATGATTCTCTATCCATTTGTCTACTGTCTGCTGTATACTTGTAAAATCCATGATCAAAAATAATGATATTTCAAACAATCTATGAGATTGAATTAGATTAAAATAAAAGTTTCAATTCCGATAGTGAATAAACTATTGGACATTTATCATGTTTTTCTTCTCCATGTGAATTAAAATGAATAGCATGCATCCCTTGATTTAATGCACCTAAAATATCTGCCTCAAAACTATCTCCAATCATCAATGAGGATGAGGCTAAGGCTTTGGTGACACTCAAAGCCTTGATAAATATCTGAGGATGAGGTTTTTTATAACCTACTTTGTCTGAAGTAAAAATATGATCAAAATATGCCTCTAATCCTGAGTTTTTAATTTTATAATGCTGAGCTTGATTAAAGCCATTAGTAATAATATGTAATTTATAACGATATTTTAAACTATCTAATAATTCTATAGCCCCATCAAACAAATGTGTAAAAGAAGATAAATGTTGAATATACTGTTCAGATATTTCAATAATTCTTTTATCAGATATTGAAACTTTTAAAAGTTTAAAAGTTTCCGAAAATCTATTAAATCTCAATTCTTTTTGACTGATTTTATTTTCTCTATACAACTTCCAATAAGCATGATTTATAGGCTCGTAATATTCTAAAAAATCTTGAATGTCGAAAGGAATATCTATTGAATTAAATATCTTTTCAAAGGTTAATGCAGAGTTTTTTTCAAAGTCCCAAAGAGTATGATCTAAATCAAAAAAAATATCAGTAATGGAGTGCTTATTTAGCATTTAATATAGTCTTTAAATGATTTTTCCCAGTTATCATCTTCCTGGTTAAAACTTAAAAATCCGTTTGATATAGCAATTACTAATGTCGAACATGATAAGGGTAAACTTTGATATAATACCTCAAGCTTTTCGAATGCTTTTTCGGATTTAAAATCAATAAGCCCTTTCTCAGTAGCTGCTACAGGGAAAATTTTTATTGGCAATTGGAATTCGTTAGATAAATTAAAAAAAAAAAAAGGCGTCGCTGTTCCTGCTCTAAAACCGATTCTATTTTTATATCCCATACTATAATCTGACATAAATTCCCGACTTACTAAGTCAGTATAAGCGTTTGAAACATTTTGTATTCCATGACTCATTCTGACATCAGTTACCGGACGAAGAGTCAATTTATTAAAGTTAATTTTTTCTTTATTTAAAAACAGACTAGGTTCAAGTTGCGATTTTACTGAAACCAAAAGACCTAAAGAGAATGAATCTCCAATTGATTTAATTATCTTTATATAGGCTAAATTAAAAATAGAAACTGTAGATTCGAAGGAAGAACTCTCAGAATATAAAAAAAAGACTTTGGTTTTTATTGTAGTATTTTGAAATAATTTTCGCCAATTACTAAAGCTCTCAAAAGGATCTTTTTTTATTCTTAAAAGAACTAATATTTGTTCAAATAAATTAAATAAATTTAATTTCCATATTGACTGAAAAAAATGACCTATCATCATAAGCAAAGAGTGATTCTTATATCTAAAAGGTAATTGAACATCAATTAAAATCTGCTTCTTTGCCTTATAACTATTTTCAAATTGAATTTTATTGAAAACTTTTGATAAAGATAATTTAAACTCTTTAACCCAAAGATCGACTACTGGAAGTTCTATAAAGTTATTTATACCACTAAGGCTTCTGTCTGGATCAAAATAGCCATCTGTTGTTTTTATATGAGGAAGGAATTCTTCATATCGAGAAAGCATATAAAAACTTGTCGCAAAAATATCATAAGGTATGTGACTTTGAATTTCATTTTTAAAAAAAATTGGTATTCCATTCCATTTCTCAAGATTGATTTCCTGAACTTGGACACCTTGTTCAAAAAGAAGTGAATGAGATGTGATATGAAATTCATCTGCTAGTGGCTTTTTAGAATAGCTCAATTTAGGTCCAGAGTGAGCTACAAAAATATCTACTGAGGGAGTAAAAGAAACTAGAATATTTAACATGTTTTCGAAAATATGCTTGAAAACATAATTAAGTCTTGGAGTGATTTTATGTGTATAAACCAGAAGCATTTAATGAATTTCTTTACAGGCAAAGCTAAAGTAACCTTTTTTCTAAAACAATTAGATTATCTAAAAGAGTCTGATTTAAGTCTTTAATTTATGACAATCCAATTTTCCCAAAATTTGCTGAGCTCATCTTAATCAAAACGCGGTTGAAATAATCTTGTTTAAACAAAACTCTTGAAGTAAATAAAATCAGTGATAACATTTAGTGAATTATAATTAAATGCTCTTTTAACATTCAATAAATTAATAGGAATTCTATTTTTAATTATTAAAGTTTCTAGACAAAAAAACAAAATAGTCTCATGAGCATGATTAAGATTATTGATATACTTTTTCGAAAAAACTGTATCAAGACTACTAAAAATATGCAGCACTAACATAACAATAACATTATGAGATGAAAAATTTTTAGCTGTTGCATTTGTAATTGCTTTGACTTTAGTTGAAGCATGAGCAAAATCTTTAAAAAAACTGAATTTTTTTATTCATCAATTCAAGCAGTTTTTTCAGCTCCCTTAAAACTTAGGATTGCCTCATGAAAATCAGAAGTATTAATACCCATCAATTGTGAAATCCACTTAGCTCCTGCTAGATTCATTAAATTATGCTGACCAAAAACAGACAGAGGAAGACTTCCTTCGGAAGTGTCTAAAAAAGTAATTCCATTTTCTATATAGTGCCTAGGTGTTTTGTATGATATTTTCTTAATAGGATGAGCTGATGATTCAACTAGTTTTTTTAAGAATGAATCTTCTTCATTGTATATTAAAACTCCGCCTTCTTGTATTGAAAAAATAAATTTTTCAAATTGATTAACATAATTTTCAAAAGTGGGAAACACGTTTACATGATCCCAAGAAATACCACTTATTAAAGCAATCTCAGGAAGGTACCAGAGAAACTTTGATACACGGTCAATGGCAGAGGAAAAACATTCATCTCCTTCCAAAAGTATAAAATCGTTATTATTATTAATTGAAAGAGTCTCTTTTATCGAGGGAATAGGTGAGCCTAACATAAAATCAGCAGTAACCTGGTGATAATTTAATACATGTAAAATCATAGCTGTAATTGTAGTCTTACCATGACTCCCTGCAATAACTACACGGGTTTTCTCTTGACAAATTGAAGCTAAAAATTCTGAATAAGATTGAATTTTTAACTTCAATTCTTGAGCTCGAATAAGCTCTGGATTGCTTAATTTTACTCTCATATCAAGAACAACTATGTCTAAATTGTTGTTTATTCTGTCACGATACCATCCTAACTTTTTAGGCAATAAACCCTCATTTTCTGATTTGGTTTCTGAAGGATCAAAAATCACATCATCACTACCTGTGATTTCATGGCCGTTTTTTTTCATAGTTAATGCTAAGCTGTGCATATTACTTCCTCCTATTGCAATAAAGTGAATTCGCATTATAAGTTTAATTTTTCCTTAAGTTCCAGGACCTCAGGGAATTTAGGCTGTAACAATAAAGCCTTTAATATAAATTTTTTACTTGCTTCACTTCCTTTTAAAACAATCGCTATTCTGGCCTGCTGATAAAAAACCCAGGCTTCGGGTATTGTGTCTTTCATTTCATATGTAGATGCAAAATAATCTAAAGCACATTCAGCTAAATCATTCTCTAACTTATAATCGGCAGCTATTCTACCTAAATCATATCCTAAATCTCTTCTTGAGCTTTTTAAATATTTTCGAAAAAAAGAGCAACTCAAAAATGTCGTTTTAATTTCACGAAAAACATCTTTATACAGAAGAGCAGCTTGATCAGCCTGTTTGATTTTTTCGTATATCTCAGCCTCAGCAATCAAACCCTCAACAATATTTAAATTTTTAATTTTTCTTACATACTTAAGAGCAATTTCAATATCTCCTCCCAAAAAACCTGGTAAAGAAGCATAAACGTCTACTTGAGCTTTCAATACATTAAGGTTTGTCGGATCTATTTCAAAGCTTTTTAGAAAGGATAGTTTCATAAGCTTAACATAGCTAAAGGATGAAAAAGGAGAAACTTTAAGTGCTCGAAACCCTGCAGCCGCTCCTAAAATAAAATAGTGAGATGCTGATGGATCTTGAATAATTAGTTCTTGCTGAAATTCAATAACAGTTTCCCAATCTTTATAAATAAAGGCTAAATCTGTGATATGGTTTAAAATAACTAAGTCTTTATTTATATCATAATCCAATTTTAGTTTTGAAATTTTACTTAGATATTGTTGCTCTTTTTCAAATGGGAAGCTTGCTATAGGAGTTGGATCTTGTGCAAAAGATTGAATACAAACTAAAAAAATGATTAAAACTAAAGAACCTCTAAACATATTTTATTCATTTAAAACTTTCCAAAGTTCATCCTTAAGTTCTATTAAATTAAATTGTGTTGCACTTGATATAATTAAATGAGGAGTGTTCTTAAAAATAGAACTCATTTCAATTCTATACTCCTCTTTCAATTCATCATCTAATAAGTCCGCTTTAGATAAAATAACCATATAATTTTTATCTAATAATTCAGGATTATATTTTACTAATTCATTTTTAAGTATATCAAATTCTGATTTTAAATTTTTTGTATCAGCCGGAATTAAAAACAATAAAATCGAATTACGTTCTATATGACGTAAAAAATAATGCCCCAAACCTTTTCCTTCAGCTGCACCCTCAATAATTCCAGGAATATCTGCAATCACAAAAGACTGAAAATCACGATATTGTACAATACCTAAGTTAGGCTTTAAGGTTGTGAATTCATAATCAGCAATTTTTGGTTTAGCAGAAGTTAGTGCTCCCAAAAGAGTAGATTTACCTGCATTTGGAAAACCAACTAATCCCACATCTGCTAATACTTTTAACTCTAAAGTAATTTGAATTATTGAACCTTCAATTCCAGGCTGAGCATATCTAGGCGTTTGTCTGGTAGGAGATTTAAAATGCCAGTTCCCTCTACCTCCAAGGCCTCCTTTAATAATAATTTGTTCTTGGTTTTCTTCAGTAATTTCAAAAAGAATAGCATTTGTTTCCGTGTCACGAACAACGGTTCCAAGAGGAACATCAACATAAATATCTTCTCCTTGTGCTCCACTACTTCTATTCTTACTGCCATCACCACCATGTCCAGCAGAAAAATGTTTTTTAAACTTAAAAGTGTAAAGTGTCCAGAATTGTTTATTTGCTCTTATAATAACGTGCCCCCCTCGACCACCATCACCACCATCAGGTCCTCCTTTAGTGATAAACTTTTCCCTGTGTAAATGAATAGAACCTTTACCTCCATTACCAGAACTTACAAAAAGCTTAACATAATCAACGAAATTTCCTTCTGTCATAATCTATTGTAAACTGTCAATTAGTAATTTCAATCGAAAGGTGATTTCTTCGACAGTGCCTATACCGTCAATACTATAAAATTTTCTTTGTGCATCATAATAACTTTTTAGAGGTGCGGTTTTTTGATTGTACTCATCAAATCGATTGCGTATTTTAGTTTCATCCTGATCGTCTATTCTTCCACTAGTTTCTCCTCGCATTAAAAGGCGCTTAACCAAAACATCATCATCGGCTTCTAAAGCAATAGTGGCTTTAATGCTCATTTCTTTTTTTAGTAAAAAATTATCCAAAGATTTAGCTTGTGATTTTGTTCTTGGAAATCCATCAAATATAAATCCGTTTGCTTGATGATTTTGATCAACTTCAGTTTCTAATAAATCAATTGTCACCTTATCTGGAACCAAGTCACCCTTATCCATATAAGATTTTGCTAATTTACCGAGAGTTGTCTCGTTTTTAATGTTTTTACGAAATAGATCACCAGTCGAAATATGAACTAAATTGAAAGTGGTTTTTAAAAACATTGCTTGAGTCCCTTTTCCCGCACCTGGCTTTCCAAACAAAACTATATTAATCATTGTATCAAAAAATTTTCTATAAATATATCTATTTTAAACCGCTTTTTTCAATTCCAAAAAACTTATGCGTATTTTTACCAAAAGTAAACAATGGGGGGGTTTTCAAACAAACAGAAAATTGGAATTTTAGGGGGTGGACAATTAGGTAAAATGCTCTTAACTATTACTCAACAATGGGATATATATACAAAAGTAATGGATCCTAGTTTATTAGCTCCTGCAAGAATAGCTTGCAATACTTTTATTCAAGGTGATTTGATGGATTATGATTCTGTCATTGAATTCGGAAAAGATGTTGATATTCTTACAATTGAGATTGAAAATGTGAATACAGAAGCATTAGCAGTTCTTGAAATGCAGGGTGTAAAAGTATATCCTCAATCATCAGTTTTAAAAACTATTCAAAATAAATGTCGTCAAAAAGAATTTTACAGAAAAAATCTCATACCAACAGCAGCTTTTTGTTTATTTAAAACTAAGGCAGCTTTAATAGATGCTCTAGCTTGCAGAAAGATATCTTTTCCATTTGTTTGGAAATCTGAATCGATGGGTTATGATGGTTTCGGGGTCAAAATTATTAATTCTAATGAAGATCTTAAAGGAGTGAATGAGGGAGCATGTATGGCCGAAGATTTAGTGAATATTGATAAAGAGATCGGTGTAATCATATGCCGAAGTCCCAAGGGAGAAACAGTATGTTATCCTTGTGTTGAAATGGAATTTCATCCTACTGCTAATCAAGTTGAATATGTTCTAAGTCCAGCTCGAATCTCTCCTGAAATGAGTGAAAAAGCTAAAGAAATTGCACTGAAAGTATCTGATGCATTTCAGCATGTAGGTATTCTTGCTGTTGAAATATTTTTAACTTCTGATGGTGAGCTATTGATAAACGAAGTTGCGCCACGACCTCATAATAGTGGACATTACAGCATTGAAGCTTCTTATACCTCACAATTTGAACAACATATTCGTTCCATTTTAGACTTACCACTCGGTAACACTCAAAATAAATTAGCTGGAGTTATGGTAAACCTTGTAGGTAAAGAAGGTCATACTGGACCAGTAAATTATAAGAATATTGAACATATTCTCGCTTTCGAGGGAGTAAATCCACATATTTACGGTAAAAAAGAAACACGTCCATTTCGTAAGATGGGGCATATAACTATTGTTAATAAAGACTTAGCATTGGCTCGAAAAACAGCAGAACAAGTAAAAAAAACTATTGAAGTAATATCTGAATAATATGGCACAAGTTGGAATTATTATGGGAAGTCAATCTGACCTACCAATCATGGAAGAGGCAATAGAAATCCTAAAAGAATTTAATATTTCATATGAGGTAGATATAGTATCTGCACATCGAACTCCAGAAAAAATGATGGCCTATGGATCTGAAGCACATACAAGAGGACTAAAAGTAATTATTGCGGGTGCAGGAGGTGCTGCACATTTACCAGGAATGATAGCTTCTATAAGCCCTCTCCCTGTGGTTGGAGTTCCAATTAAGTCAAGTAATTCAATTGATGGGTGGGATTCCATTTTGTCTATTTTACAAATGCCGGGAGGAGTTCCGGTAGCAACAGTTGCACTTAATGGAGCAAAGAATGCAGGTATTCTTGCAGCTCAAATCATTGGAAGCCACAATGAGAAAATTCAAAATCAAGTTGTTTCCTTCAAAGAAAATTTAAGGAAAATAGTAATAAAAAGTAGTGAAAATTTAAAAAAATAAAACCCTTGAGCAATCCACTTTTAATCGAATTCAGAACTTCATTTGAATCTGCCCCTTTTTCAAACATAAAACCAGAGCACTTTATACCAGCTATCAAAAAAACTATCTCAATAGCTTTAAATGAGATTGATGCCATTACAAAGCAAGAAGAAATACCCTCTTTTAAAAACTCTCTTGAATCACTAGAATATTGCGGAAAATTAATTGGGAGAAATAGTTCTTTACTTTTTAATTTAAATAGCGCGGAAACAAGTCATGATTTACAGAAAATTACTCAAGAAGCTGCTCCCCTTTTAACCCAATTTCAAAATGACATTAGATTAAATCATTCTCTCTTTGAGCGAATCAAGTATGTCTATGAAAATGAAGATAAAAGCTTACTTACTGCAGAACAAATAACACTTTTAGAAAAAGAATATAAAGGATTCATAAGAAATGGCGCTTTATTAAATATTGATAAAAAAAATAAATTGCGCGAGCTGGACACTCAACTTGCTCAATTGAGCTTAACTTTTGGAGAACATGTATTAAAAGATACTCAAGCCTACTTTCTTCAAATTGAAAATGAAGGAGATTTAAAAGGCCTCCCTGACGCAGTTATAGAAATGGCGAAAACAATTGCTTCAGAAAAAAAAATAAAAGGCTGGGTATTCACACTAGATCACCCGAGTTATGTTCCTTTCATGACATATACAGAAAATAGAGAGCTACGAAAAGAAATGAGTATAGCTTTTGGGAAAAGAGGATTTCAAAATAACGATCAAAATAATACAATAATCATTTTAAAGATTATTAAATTAAGGCAAGAACGAGCTCAACTTCTCGGCTATCAATCCCATGCTGAATTTGTTTTAGAAGAACGTATGGCTCAATCTGTTGAAAATGTTAAAAATTTTTTAGATAAACTTTCTTTAAAAGCTCACCCAGCAGCACAGAAAGAATGGAATATTATGAGTGATTTTGCCTCTAAATATCTCAATATTAATAGCTTAAAAAAATGGGATACTGCTTTTGTCGCTGAAAAATTAAAACAAGCTACGTTAGATTTAAATGAACAAGAGCTGAAACCTTATTTTTCTTTACAAAAAGTATTAAATGGTTTATTTAAAATTGTACAAAAACTTTACGGAATTACACTACATAAAAATTTAGATATAGATACTTATCACGATGAAGTAGAAGTTTATGAGGTTCATAAAGAAGGAAAGTTTTATGCATTATTATATACAGACTTTTTCCCGCGATCTGGAAAACAAAGTGGAGCATGGATGACAAGCTATCGATCGCAAAAAATAAATCAACGACCACATATTTCAATTGTTTGTAATTTTTCAAGACCTTCAAAAAAACAAACTTCCTTACTTACTTTTCAAGAAGTAACAACTTTATTTCATGAATTTGGTCATGCCCTTCATGGAATGCTAGCAAACACAACTTATAGTGGTTTAAGCGGAACTTCTGTTTACTGGGATTTTGTAGAACTTCCTAGTCAAATTATGGAAAATTGGTGCTATCAACCAGAGGCTCTTGCAATTTTTGCAAAACATTTTGAAACAGATGAAATCATTCCATCTTCTTTTATTGAAAAAATAAAAAAAGCAGCTCATTTTCAACAAGGCCTTCAAACCCTTCGTCAATTGAGTTTTGGCTATTTAGACCTTTCCTATCATAACAAAGATGCATCAAAAATTAAGGATGTAAAAGAACATGAAAAAAATCAAATTGATTCTTTACAATTCACAAAAGATACCTCTGAAAATTGTATGAGCACAGCATTTTCACACATTTTTCAAGGTGGTTATGCTGCTGGATATTACAGCTATAAATGGGCTGAAGTACTTGATGCAGATGCGTTTGAATTGTTTTTAGAAAAAGGGATTTTTGATAAAAAAACAGCACATTCTTTTTTAGAAAATATTCTTTCAAAAGGAGGAACAGAACACCCTATGAAGTTATACAAACGCTTCCGTGGAAAAAAACCTGAACCAGATGCACTTATACGAAGGTCAGGATTAACTTAATCTTTGAGTGATTTAATCACCTAAATCTTAACTAAAAATTACCAAGTGCGATAACCACCTTTGAGATCATAAATTTTTTCAAATCCTAAAGACCCCATCACTTTAGCAGCTTTAGCACTTCTTCCACCAACTGCGCAATAAACCAAAATTGTTTGATTCTTATCCATTTCAGAAAGTAATTGTTGAAAATTAGGTGAGTTAATGTCAATATTTATTGCCTTTTCTATATGTCCCTGACTAAACTCTGATGGAGTTCTGACATCAATTAACTGGTGGTTTTGTTTTATCAAAATTTGAAAAACTACTTTTTCAACAACCTCTATTTGAGAAGACTGATGAGTGCATGCAATAAATAAAAAAAATAATACTTTTTTCATTCCAAATGTTTTTTTAAAAGTAGGTAATTAAATAAAGACTCAAATACCAAATTATAGGAATCCCCTCTACATAAAATGCTGTATAATAATACGCTTTTTTGGTGCTACTCCAATATAACATCAAAGCAAGTATCAAAAAACTAAAACCTGTTGATATGATCCAAGGTGTTTGATTATAGAACTGAAAAAAAGTAAAAATAAATCCAATAATAAGTAAAAAACACCCTATTTTTTTTGTGATAGAAATCCCAAATTTTTGAGGAATGGTACTCAATATCAGGTCATCAGATAGAAGATCTCTTATTTCAAAAGGAAGTATAGCAACAAAAATAAAAATACCTTGAATAAAAGTCAATTTTAAAAAGAGTATTGGTTGAAAAATAATATTTGAAGCTAAAGGAACTCCAACCGAAAGAAATAACCAGCTCAAAACCACTAAATAAATCTTCCAACCTTTCTTATTTCTCCAATTGGAGGATTTATTAAAAATAGGAATACTATAAAAAATAACTAATGCGGCACCCAAGAAAACGAAAACTTGAGCCAGTAAACTTAAATAAAAATAAAGGGTAAAACTTATTAAACCTGCAGATACAGAAAGTAAGCTTATTGAGATTGGGATTTTTTGTCTTTTTCCTTTAATAACCAAAGGAAAAAATTTAATAAAATTGTAAACAAAAAGTGTGCTAAAAAAAATAAATATTAACACCTTTTTAGAAACATCCAAGAGACCAACATTTAAAGTTATTAGACTCAAGGAAACCACAGCCAAAGCCACGTGAATACTTGACTTAATATAAAAGTTAAATAAAACAATAAGCGGTTTAAACACATGTAAAGATCTAAATTTTAAGTCTCATTGAATATATTATTAAAAAAAAAAAAAAAACTACTTTAAAAGCGCTAAATAAAACACCTTATAAACCCTATTTTTGTTAAAATTACTTTTGATTATGAAAACTGATGCATTTGTTGAGAGACACGTTGGCCCTAATGAGGAAGAAATTAATAAAATGTTATCAAAAATTGGTGCTAATTCAATAGAACAATTACTTGAAGAGACAATACCCGATGCTATACGGTTAAACCAGCCTTTAAATCTTCCTGAAGGAATTAGTGAATATGCGTTTTCAAAAACTCTTCATAAGTTAAGTTTAGAAAACAAACTTTTTGATACCTACATAGGGTTAGGCTATCATGCCACTATAACCCCTGCAGTTATTCAACGTAATATTTTAGAAAACCCCGGCTGGTATACCGCCTATACTCCCTATCAAGCCGAAATTGCTCAAGGAAGGCTTGATGCATTGTTCAACTTTCAAACTATGATATGTGATTTGACGGGTATGGAGCTTGCTAACGCTTCCTTACTTGATGAAAGCACAGCAGCAGCAGAGGCCATGACTATGCTTTTTGATTGTCGAACAAGAGATCAGAAAAAAAATGAAGTCACTCAATTCTTTGTAGATGAAAATATTCTTCCTCAAACGCTATCCCTTCTTAAAACACGCTCTAATCCTTTAAGGATTGAATTAATCATAGGTGACCCCAAAACGCACGAATATTCAGAATCTTTTTTTGGTGCATTTTTTCAATATCCTGGTAAACACGGGGCTATTCCTGATTTAAAAAAATGGATTAAAAATGCACAAGAATCTAAAATCTCTACCGTAGTAGCAGCTGATATTATGAGTTTAGTTGTTTTAGAAGCGCCAGGAAATTATGGTGCTGACGTAGTTGTGGGCACAACCCAACGCTTTGGAATACCACTTGGCTATGGTGGTCCACACGCAGCTTATTTCGCAACAAGACAAAATTATAAAAGAAATATTCCTGGACGCATCATTGGTCAAACTCGAGATTTGAATGATAATCCTGCACTACGCATGGCATTACAAACACGTGAACAACATATAAAAAGAGATCGTGCAACATCAAATATTTGTACCGCTCAAGTACTTCTAGCAGTTATGGCAGGAATGTATGCAGTATATCATGGCCCCAAAGGGTTGAAGTATATTGCTTCTGGAATTCACAAAAAAGCAGTAGCCCTAAGTCAAAAATTAGAGGCTTTAGGTATAGAACAAAAAAATGAATTCTTTTTTGATACGCTACATTTAAAAGTAGATACAAAAGTTATTAAAAAGTTAGCAGAATCAAAAGAGATTAATTTCTATTATCCTGATTCTTATAGTGCTTGCATCTCACTTAACGAAACTTCAAGCGAAGAAGATCTTGAAAAAATTATTGCTGTTTTTTCTATCTATTCTATTAAAAAATTAGGGGAAATAAGTAAAATTTTTAAACATACATACCTTCCAATAGCTAGTCAAAGAAAAAGTGATTTTTTAACACATCCTGTATTTAATAGTTATCACTCTGAAACAGCTCTAATGAGGTATATTAAGTCATTAGAACGAAAAGATTTGGCTTTAAATCACTCCATGATTGCTTTAGGATCGTGTACAATGAAATTAAACGCTGCAGTAGAAATGCTTCCCTTAAGTCAGCCTAATTGGGGAAATATTCATCCCTTTGTTCCATTAAATCAAGCTTCTGGATATCAAAAAATGCTTTCCCATCTTACAGAACAGCTTAATGAAATTACTGGTTTTTCAGCAACATCATTACAACCCAACTCGGGAGCTCAAGGAGAGTATGCTGGTCTAATGGTAATTAGAGCTTATCATGAATCTAGAAACGAATTCAAACGTGACATTTGCCTTATTCCTGCATCAGCTCATGGAACTAATCCTGCATCAGCAGTAATGGCAGGAATGAAAGTTATTGTAACAGGAACGGACAAACACGGAAACATTGACTGGGATGATATTTATGAAAAAGCAATATTGTATAAAAATAATTTATCAGCCTTGATGATTACCTACCCCAGCACACACGGTGTATTTGAAAGTAAAATAAAAGACATTACCAAATTGATTCACGACTGTGGTGGACAAGTTTACATGGATGGTGCAAACATGAATGCTCAAGTCGGTCTTACCAGCCCAGGAGCAATTGGTGCGGATGTTTGTCATCTTAATCTTCATAAAACTTTTGCTATTCCCCATGGTGGAGGTGGCCCTGGGGTAGGACCAATATGTGTTGTAGAACATCTAGCCCCGTTTTTACCAGGAAACCCTATTTTAAAAACAGGTGGAGAGAAAGCAATTACCTCCATTTCAGGAGCTCCATTTGGCTCAGCACTAGCTTGTCTAATTTCCTATGGTTACATCAAGATGTTGGGAGGTCCTGGACTAAGGAGATCGACAGAAATTGCTATTCTTAATGCAAATTACATCCAAAAAAGATTAGAAGGTGCTTTTGACATCCTCTATATGGGTCTCAAAGGAAGGGCAGCTCATGAGCTCATTATTGATTGTCGTCCCTTTAAAGAAATGAATATTGAAGTCGTTGATATAGCTAAACGGTTAATAGATTACGGATTTCATGCTCCAACAGTTTCATTTCCAGTTCCTGGAACTATGATGATAGAACCTACAGAAAGCGAAAATTTAGTAGAAATAGATCGTTTTTGTGATGCAATGATTTCGATAAGTTTGGAGATTTCTTCTAAAAATAAAAATGATCACACTCTTTTAAAGAATGCGCCTCACACTTTAGCAATGATAACCTCTGACGAATGGAATTTTCCTTATAGTAGACAAAAAGCTGCTTTTCCTCTAGAATTTGTTCGTGAAAATAAATTTTGGCCAGCTGTAAGAAGAGTTGATGAAGCCTATGGAGATCGTAATTTAATTTGTAGCTGTCTCCCTATGAAATCTTATTTAAATGAATAATCTTTCGTTTGAGCATCGTAGCATTTTAGCAAAATACATATACTAACGCCCTAAAAGAATATCTTTGATTTTCATTATGAATATAAAAATTACAGGTACAGGTAGTAGTATTCCAGAACAGGTCAAAATAAATAATGATTTTATAAATAATTCATTTTACGATGCTGACGGAGGAAAAATAAAAAACTCTAACATCGAAGTTATTGGAAAGTTCAAAGCCATTACAGGCATTGAGCAAAGACGTTATGTTAATGACGACCAAACTGTCACTAATATCGCTATAGATGCTGCTAAAAATGCAATTAGTGATGCCGGATTGGATCAAGAAACTTTAGATTATATTATAGTAGCTCACAATGTGGGTGACATTGCCTCAAACTCAAACCAAGTGAATACTTTACCTTGTCTGGCTTCAAAAATAAAGGCAGGATTGAATATCAAAAACCCTAATTGTGTGGCTTATGATATTCTTTTTGGATGTCCTGGCTGGGTTGAAGGAGTAATTCAAGCGAAAGCTTTTATAAAAGCTGGTATGGCTAAAAAATGTTTAGTTATAGGAGCTGATACACTTTCACGTGTTTTGGATCAAAGCGATAGAGATTCAATGATATATGCTGACGGTGCTGGTGCAAGCATCGTTGAGTCTAGCAGGGATGAGGGTGGAATTCTTTCGCATAGTTCAGCAACTTATACTTTTGAAGGAGAGGCTGAATATATCTTTTATGGTACAGCAAATAATACAGATAAAGGTGCTAAATATATTAAAATGCAGGGGAGAAAAGTTTATGAATTTGCTCTTAGTAAAGTTCCTTTAGCTATTCAGGGTTGTCTTGAAAAATCAGGAGAGTCAATTGATAGTGTTAAAAAAATATTTATTCATCAAGCAAATCTAAAAATGGATGAAGCTATTGTGAAACGTTTTTATCATTTGTATAAAAAATCAATGCCTAAAGAAATATTACCAATGAATATTCAAGAATATGGGAATAGTTCTGTAGCTTCAGTTCCAACTCTTTATGACTTAGTTTTAAAGAAAAACTATAATGGCCATAATTTAAATAAAGGAGATGTAATAATTTTTGCCTCTGTAGGCGCAGGAATGAACATTAACTCAATAACCTATAAAATATAACTATAAATTGTGAAAAATTCACAAATACATAAATCAGCTTTTTAGTTAAAATTCTTACATTTGAAAGAGTATGAAAATACTAAAACATATTGGTAAGTACTTTCTAATGATTCAAAGTGTATTTGGAAAATTTACTAAATGGAAAATACTTAAACAATTAATATTAAAGGACGTAGACACTTTGATTATTGGATCTATGGGTATAGTATCTTTTATTTCATTTTTTGTTGGAGGAGTTGTTTCCATTCAAACAGCATTAAATTTAGAAAATCCATTACTTCCAAAGAATCTAATTGGATTTGCTACCCGTCAATCTGTTATTCTAGAATTTGCACCTACTTTCATCTCAATTATTATGGCTGGAAAAGTAGGATCTTACATTACCTCAAGTATAGGAACTATGCGTGTTACAGAACAAATAGATGCTCTAGAAATTATGGGTATAAACACATATAATTATTTGATATTTCCAAAAATAGTTTCACTTTTATTATATCCTCTTGTAATATGCGTTTCAATGTTCTTAGGAGTTTTTGGGGGATATATTGCCTGTGTTTATGGAGGTTTTTCAACTAGTGCAGATTTTATTGAAGGGGTTCAAATGGATTTTGTTCCTTTCCATGTAGGATACGCTTTTATTAAAACAATCTTTTTTGCATTTGTCCTTGCAACAATCCCGTCATATCATGGATATTATATGAATGGAGGTGCTCTAGATGTAGGAAAAGCAAGTACAGTTTCTTTTGTATGGACTAGTGTTGTTATCATCCTATTAAATTATCTAATTACTCAATTATTATTAACATAGATGATTAAAGCAGATAACATCTCGAAATCGTTTGAAGGTATACCGATTTTAAATAAAATTTCAACTGTTTTCGAAAAGGGTAAAACTAACTTGATAATTGGACAAAGTGGATCTGGAAAAACTGTTTTTCTGAAGTGTCTACTAGGACTTTTAGAAACAGATTCGGGAAAAATTCTTTTTGAAGATAAACCACTAAAAAAAATGAATATAAAAGAGCGTTCTGTTCTAAGACAAGAAATGGGGATGGTCTTTCAAGGAAGTGCTTTATTTGATTCTATGACGGTTGAAGAAAATATCATGTTCCCTATGCAAATGTTCACTAAAAAAAATGACGCAGAGATTCGAGAACAAGCTAATGTTGTTATAAAACGCGTGAATTTAATCAATGCCAACAATAAGTTGCCAGATGAAATTTCAGGTGGGATGAAAAAAAGAGTAGCCATTGCACGTGCAATTGTAATGAATCCTAAATACCTCTTTTGTGACGAACCAAATTCTGGCTTAGATCCTAAAACTGCTATTCTTATTGATAATTTGATACAGGAAATTACGGATGAATATAACATAACAACTGTCATTAACACTCACGATATGAATTCTGTAATGGAAATAGGAGAAAAAATTATCTTTCTACTAGAAGGTAAAAAAGCTTGGGAAGGAAGTAAATATGAGATTTTTAATACGGACAATGAAGCAGTTACTAATTTTGTTTATTCTTCTAATTTATTTAAAAAAGTTCGTGAAGTTTATTTAAAAAAATAATTTTATTCTGGAATAACTTCAGCATGAGGACTAAAAATATAAAATCTTCCTGTAGAAATTTCTTTACATTCAAAGCGTTTTGTTAGCTTTTTAATTTTTACAAACCTTCTCCCATTATAAATTTTAAAAAAATCTCCATTTTGTAATTCAAAAATATAGGTTGTCTTTTTTTTAAAATCATATGACTTTAAAGCCATTACCAAGTTAAAGTCCCTATCAGTACTTGCCTTTGGGTTTTTCATGTGTTTTGCTAAAATAGAACAAATTGGTTCTGGAAAAATTTCTAAATTCAAAAAGGGAAGAAGTGTTTCCCTGAATGCTAATTTCCATTCGAAACCATGAGGCTTGGCTTTTAATCCTTTAGTTATTGAGACTTTGTAATGGGCTATTTCATGAAGTAGAGTAATTAAAAAACGATATGGATTTAACGATTGATTAATCGTTATAGAGGATAAACCTTTTGAATTTATCCTGAAATCACCATGCTTAGTTTTACGGTCTTTAGTTATTTTAATTTCTACACTATTTTTTTTTAATAATTGCTCTAATTGTGAATAAGAAGATGGCGGCACAAAACCTATGAGAGATTCCATTTTTTTCAAACTTATGGTGTACTTGAAGAAACAGGAAGTATTTTTCCATTATAAAACCTCTGCCCTTCTAAAGCGAATTGAAGAATATAAGCCGCTATTTCTTTGGCAGAAAGGGGAGCCTTAAAATCTGGAAATGCTTGGGCAAGCATTTCTGTTTGTATTGCCCCTAAAGCCAAGCCATTAAATGATGGCCCAGTTACTTTATACTCTTCAGCCAATAATTCGGTTAGAATAGAAACTGCTCCTTTGCTACTACTATATGCAGAAAGCCCAGGAAATTTTGAGCTTCCATCTAACCCTCCCATACTTGTTATATTAACTACGTGACCCTTACGTTTTATATAGGGCAATAAAAAACGAGTTATTGAAGCTAAACCAAAAACATTAACTTTATAAACACTTTCAAAATCTTCGGTAGTTGTTTTTGCAAAAGATTGATTAATTAGTGTACCTGCATTATTCACCAATGCATCAATCACAATTCCTTGCTCTTCTATGTGTTTAGCAAATACATTAAGACTTTCATCACTTGTAATATCAAGGTTTACGGGAATTAGATTTTTAGAAACTGGAATTTTATCAGCGTTTCTAGAAAGTGCATAAACACGATACTCTTTTAAACTTGCTAACTGAACCAATTCAAAACCAATTCCTCTACTCGCACCTGTTACAACAATGGTTTTTTTCATATAATTAAAAGATAAAGAAAGATATTTTACTAAAGTTTAACTTTTTTTCACAAAACCATAGTTAAAGGGTTTTCAACAAAACCTCTTAATAATTGTAAAAACTGAGCACCTGTTGCTCCATCAATTACACGATGGTCACATGCTAATGTTAACTTCATAGTATTTCCCACTAGGATAGCTCCATTTTTAACAACGGGCTTTTGAACTATTGATCCGACGGATAAAATAGATCCATTAGGCTGATTAATAATAGATGTAAATTCTTGAATTCCAAACATTCCTAAGTTAGATATAGTAAAAGTACTTCCGTCCATTTCATCAGGTGTAAGTTTTTTATCACGAGCACGAAATGCATAATCCTTTACGGAAGCTCCTATTTGGGGGAGACTTTGTTCATCTGTAAATTTCACTACAGGAACAACTAAGCCGTCTTCAACAGCAACGGCCACACCAATATGGACATGGTGATGCTGAGTAATCTGATTATCCTCCCATTTAGCATTTACTTGGGGGTATTGCTTTAAGGCCAAAGCTGAAGCCTTTAAAATAATATCATTAAAAGAGATTTTAATGTCAGGCAAAGAATTGTATTGCTCTCTGAATGCAATTGCATTATCCATATTGAATTCTACTCCTAAATAATAATGAGGTGCAGAAAATTTAGATGCAGATAATCTTTTGGCAATTGTTTTACGCATTTGAGAGTTTGCAATAACCGTAATCGATTCCGTTCCTGTTGGAACAAAAGTTTTAGATCCAACAATTGTTGTAAGCTGGAAATTGTCGATATCTCTTTTTATAATTCTACCACTCTCTCCTGATCCCTGAACATCATGTAAATTAATTCCTCTTTCGGAAGCTAATTTTTTAGCAAGGGGGGATGCAATAATTCGGCCATTTTTAGTAGGGTTAGATATAGGGGGGACTGAAATAGAATTTGAATTCACTTCTGAAACTATTTCCTTCTTTGGAGCTGTTTCTTCTGAAACAACTACTTCAATAGATTCTGGAGCTGTAGGATTTGAACTCTTTCTATGAAAAGCAAGAACAGCATCTATATCAATACCTTTTTTGCCTATTACTGCCAAAACACTATCGACTGGGGCGGATTCACCTTCTTTTAAACCAATATAAAGTAGAGTTCCTTGATAAAAGGATTCAAATTCCATTGTAGCCTTATCCGTTTCAATTTCGGCTAAAACATCTCCCTCTTTTATAGTGTCACCTACTTCTTTATTCCATTTAGCCACAGTCCCCTCTTCCATAGTATCACTTAATCGAGGCATGGTAACAACCTCTGTACCTTCAGTCATAGATTTAATATTACTTTCAACTGTATTAGGTTTATCGATTTGTAATTCGGAAGTTTCCTTTACTACTTCTGATTTCTCATTTTGAACAGAAAGAAACGAAGAAATATCCTCTCCATTTTCTCCAATAATAGCTAAAAGTGTATCTACGGGAGCAGTTCCTCCTTCTTGAATTCCTATATGCAATAATTCTCCTTCGTTAAAAGATTCAAATTCCATAGTAGCTTTATCTGTTTCAATTTCAGCAAGAATATCACCTTCGATAATTTTATCACCTACTTTTTTAAACCATTTCGCAACAGTACCTTCTTCCATGGTGTCACTTAACCTTGGCATATTTATTATTTCAGCCATGCTCTAAAATTTGTGTTTTATAAACGGATAGTTTTTTTCTTCGTATACGGCATTATACATTAAGCTCAAATCAGGATAAGGGGAAGATTCTGCAAATTTTTCACATTCTAAAACACCTTCCTTTACAGATTGATCAATTTTATCTAAATATTCTTGGGTTGCATATTTTTTACTTAATATTATATCTTTCACTTGGGTAATCGGATCAATTTTCTTGTACTCTTGAACCTCGTCTTTTGTTCTGTATTGCTGAGCATCTGACATCGAATGGCCTCTGTAACGATAAGTTTTTATCTCTATAAATGAAGGGCCTCCTCCAGATCTAGCTAAACTAATTGCTTTATCCATTGTTTTAGCGACAGCTACAGGGTCCATCCCGTCACAAGGCTCACAAGGCATATTATAACCTAATCCTAGTTTCCAAATTTCTTCATGAGAAGCTGTTCTTGCAACTGAAGTTCCCATTGCATAGCCATTGTTTTCAACTGCAAATACAACTGGAAGTTGCCAGAGGGTAGCCAAATTTAATGTTTCATGAAGCGAACCTTGACGTGCAGCCCCATCCCCAAGAAAACAAAGTGTTACATTATCACGATCAAAATACTTATCACCAAAAGCCATTCCAGCACCTAAAGGAATTTGTCCACCAACAATTCCGTGTCCTCCATGAAATTTAAATTCTTTAGAGAAAATATGCATAGAGCCACCTAATCCTTGTGAAGTTCCAGTTGCCTTACCATATAATTCAGCCATAACTTTTTTAGGGTCAACTCCCATTCCAATGGGTTGCACATGATTTCTATAAGCAGTAATCATGCGATCTTTACCCAATTCCATTGCATGAAGTGATCCGGCTAAAACAGCTTCTTGACCGTTATAAAGGTGTAAAAAACCACGAACCTTTTGTTGAATATAAACAGCCGCTAACTTGTCTTCGAACTTTCTCCAAAAAAACATGTTTTCATACCAATTTAGATAAGTCTCTTTAGTTATTTTCTTCATAAAATATAAATAATATTTTCTAATAATGGAAAATCAAAATTACTCATTTCTGACCTATACTTGAAATAATCGGAATAATTTATTTTGTTTTCGTCAAAGACCTTCAGAAATTTTAATTAATTGAAGGTCAGGAACTGATTTGTCTAAATCTAAAGACAAAGAAAAACGAATCGTATTTTCGAGTGGATTTCGAACATTTGAGGTTGAGAAAAGATACGATATGTCAACATTTAAAAAATTTATGTTAAAACCTGCGCCCATTGTTAAATATCGACGAGAGCCTTTTTCTTTGCTTTCATTAAAATATCCTGTTCGGATTGCAAAAGATTCTTGAAATCGATATTCAAGACCTAAAGCAACAGTTATTTCACTAAGCTCCTCCCTTAGCCCACCTGGAGCGTCACTAAAAGAGTCAAAAGCTCCTTTTAGAAAATCAATGTCAGGTTGACGATATCCTATAAAAATTGAGTTTTCATAAACTGCTTGAGGTGTAGGAACCAATAATTTATTAAATTCTAAATAAATTCCTAAAACATTAATATCGTCAAAAAACAAGTCTAAACCAATACCAGTTCTCAAATTCGACGGAATAAAGTTTTTCTGTCCTCCTATTTCATAATCCAATCTAGGACCTAGATTGGAAATATTAAACCCACTTCTGAAAACAATATTCTTATTACTCAATTTAAAAATATTACTTTGATAAAATCCGGAAATATCTATTCCCAAGGAGTTTGCCGAAGAAGTGTCTCCGTCTGTAGCAATTTTTAAGTCAGATCTTATATATCTTGTTCCTACTGCCATAGAAAAAGTTTTACTGAGTTTTAATGCATAAGAAATATCTAAAGTTAATTCAGTCGGTCTTTCAAATCCTTGATCAACGATCGATCCGCCAATCAATTCATTAAATTGAATATCTCCAAGACTAAAATACTTAAAGCTTGTTGCCCAAGAACTTCTTTCATTTAATTTGTTATAATAATTAATATTACCTAAAAAAATATCATTTACTAAATTACTTAAGTATGGAGTATAGCTTAATCCCAACATTTTTTCTGATTCAGCAAAAACATATTTTGCTGGATTCCAATGCTGAGCATATGCATCTGGTGGGGTTGCTACCCCTAATTCCCCCATTCCTGCTGCACGAGCATCTGGAGTTATCATTAAAAAAGGTACTCCTGTGATTATAACTCGATTTGAATTTTGAGCATTAGAATAAAAGGATCCTTTTATCAAAAAAAATAAAATCCAAATACCAATAAAACTTGATTGCTTCACTATCATATAACGATACAAATACTAAAATCTTATTGATGATTAAAAAAACATAGCTCAACTTCTATAATAATCTCTATAATTTAGCGTTTGTTAATTAGTAATTATTTTTAATGCATTAAGAATCTCAGTATGAATATTCGTATATTGCATTATGTTTTTTAAAAAACAACAAAATTAGTATGAAGTTTAGTCATTTAAAACAAATCTTGATTCTTAGCTTTGGAGCTTTAATTTCAGTAAACTGTGGAGGAAGTAATGCCTCTCGAGGAACTGGATGGGATATTAATTCTAAAAAAGGAGGGTTTCAATTCAATACAGAATTTGATGAACAAGAAACTGGTCCTGGTTTAATATTTATTGAAGGAGGAACATATACAAAAGGACAAGTGCAAGATGATGTTATGCATGATTGGAATAATACTCCTACAAAACAACATGTAATGTCTTTTTATATTGATGAAACAGAAGTTACCAATATAATGTACATGGAATATTTAGACTGGTTGGAATATGTATTTCCAACGCAAGATGAACGTTACCGTCAAATCTATGAAGGCGCTTTGCCTGATACATTAGTTTGGAGAAACCAATTATCTTACGTAGAAGAATTAACGACAAGCTACCTTCGTCATCCTGCATATGCTGAATATCCTGTTGTTGGTGTTAACTGGCTTCAAGCTGTTCAATATGCAGAATGGAGAACAGACCGAGTTAATGAATTTATCTTAGAGCGTGAATCTTTTGTTCAAAAAGATGTTAGATACAATGAAATTGATGCAAATAGTACTTTCAATACTGCGGCTTACATGAAAAGACCCGAAACGGCTTATGGTGGAAAAATAGACAGTTTAGCTGGTAAAAGCAGTAAGAGTAAAGTAGCGGATTCCATTAAGGTTTATGCTGGGATAGAAAAAGGATTGTTACTTCCTAGCTACCGCTTACCTACCGAAACAGAATGGGAATATGCTGCTTTAGCTTTAGTGGGTGATCGTGAATACAATACTTATAGAGGTAAGAAAAAATATCCGTGGTCCGGAGAATATACTCGTTCTAGTGATCGCAGAACTGAAGGCGATCAATTAGCTAACTTTAAACTTGGAAAAGGAGATTACGGAGGAATTTCTGGATGGTCTGATGACGGAGCTGATATTACAATTCAAGTAAAGCAATATCCTCCAAATGATTTTGGATTGTATGATATGGCTGGGAATGTATCTGAATGGGTTGGTGATGTATACCGTCCAATTATTGATGATGAAGCAAGTGATTTTAATTACTATAGAGGTAATGTATATTTAAAAAACATAATAGGTGAAGATGGTAAAGCAAAAATAATATCTCCCGATCAACTTGTTTTTGATACACTACCAAACGGAAAAGTGTTATTAAAAAGACTACCGGGTCAATTAGACCTTATTGCTATTGACGAAGAAGAAACGTTTTTACGCCAAAATTTTTCTGAAAGTGACAATATAAATTATCGTGACGGAGATACAGAGTCCTCTCGCCAATTTAGTGCAGGAAAGCCCGAAGCTAATGATGATCCTAATGCCAAATCAGAAACTTCCAAGATGTATGATGCACCTTCTGCTCCAAAAGTAGCTGAAAATTTTGATGGTGAAATTGAAAGAAAAATTGATGCATCCTCAAAAAGAACAACTTTAATTACTGATGAATCAAGAGTTTATAAAGGAGGATCCTGGAAAGATAGAGCATATTGGTTAGATCCTGCACAGCGCAGATATCTTCCACAATATATCGCTACTGACTATATTGGTTTCCGTTTAGCAATGTCTCGTTTGGGGTCCAAAAGCTCAGTTAAAAAGACTGCTCGCCACAAAAGGCAAGGGTAAACGAACAATACTAAGCATCTTAATTCATTAAGATGCTTTTTTTTTAAAATGGATTTAGAATTACTTTACGATGTATTTATAAAATCCTCAGGAATTTCTACAGACACAAGAAACCTTTCTGAAGGGAATTTGTTTTTTGCACTACATGGAGATAAGTTTAATGGAAATAACTTTGTTGATAAAGCTCTAGAGATAGGTGCTAGTTTCGTAGTTGTTGATGATCCAAAAATAAAATTAGATAGAGCAATTTTAGTCAAAGATACTCTTAGAGCTCTTCAAGACTTGGCAACTTATCATAGAAAACAATTAAATATTACTATCATAGCTTTAACGGGTAGTAATGGAAAAACAACAACTAAAGAGTTAATTCGTGAAGTGTTATCTAAAAAGTATAAAGTTCATGCAACAAGAGGTAATCTAAATAATCATATAGGTGTTCCTCTAACTTTATTAGAGCTTAATAAGGATCACGAACTGGCAGTAATTGAAATGGGTGCAAATCATATTACAGAAATTAATAGATTATGTGAAATTACACTCCCAAATTGGGGTTTTGTTACCAATTTCGGTAAAGCTCATTTAGAAGGATTTGGGGGATTAAATGGAGTAATAAAGGGCAAGTCAGAATTATATCAACACTTGATACACCATCAACAAAATATTTTAATTAACGGAGATGATGCTATTCAAATAAAACAAACTAACAGCTATAAAACAACAAGTTTTGGTTTGGACAAACATCATCTTATTCAAATCATTCCTATTGAAAAATTTGATGAAGGGTTACAGCTCAATTATAAAAATCAAATATTTAATAGCTCTTTATATGGTGAATATAATTTACTTAATATATCAGCTGCAATTGCTTTCGGAATTCTCTTTAATGTTCCCATAAACAAAATTCAAAATGCTATAGAATCGTATGATTTAACTAACAACAGGTCTCAGAAAATAATAATAAAAAATACTTTATTCATTTTAGACGCCTACAATGCAAACCCTTCAAGTATGAAAGCAGCAATAACTGCTTTCTCCAAGATTTCAAATTCCAAAAGCGCTATTATCTTAGGAGATATGAAAGAATTAGGATCATCTGAAACAAAAGAGCACGTAAAACTTTTAAAATTTTGCCTTAATATCCATGAAGGAAAAATATATACAATAGGAAAAATATTTCAGGATGTTAAAAACACAAATCAAAGAATTAAAAAATTTAAAAATAATCACAGTTTTACAGCTCATATAAAAGTTGAAACTTTACATTTTGACAAAGTTTTAATAAAAGGTTCACGATCCATGAAACTCGAGAATCTAATACCCTTTTTTAAAACAAATTAAGTTATATGAAAAATTTATTATTCTTCATTTTAACATTATCATTGTTTACTTGTCAAAAAAATGATAACCGTTGTGGACAAATCATTCAAAAAATAGAACGCAAAAATTCTTTTTATTTTGTTCTTCAGACCGATGAATATATAAACTATTATAATACTCCCGAATCACCAACTATTCCAGAAGACGGTGTTAGACAAGGTAATGTATCGAAAGAAGCCTATGACTCCTT
>Ga0307998_1000043_pt1 | contig 69039 bp, 66 predicted proteins | sample Davwhametageno37_FD_203147 | JGI IMG/M metagenome (GOLD analysis project Ga0307998, IMG submission 203147) | Marine microbial communities from Davis Island wharf, Antarctic Ocean - #37 | ecosystem: Environmental > Aquatic > Marine > Unclassified | place: Antarctic Ocean: Davis Island wharf... | reverse complement strand
AGAAGCTGCTCCTGTTGTAGAAGAAGCCCCAGCGGTTGAAGAAGCTGCTCCTGTTGCAGAAGAAGCTCCGGCGGTTGAAGAAGCTGCTCCTGTTGTAGAAGAAGCTGCTCCAGTAGCTGAAGAAGCACCTGCAGCCGAAGAAGCAGCTGAAGAAAAGCCAAAAGCAAAGGCAAAAGCTGCACCTAAGAAAGCTGCAGCTAAAAAAGAAGACTAATTACTTCTAGTAACTAGCTCCTTTAAAGAGCCCTCAGAATTCTGTTCTGGGGGCTTTTTTTATGGGTGGCCAAATTGAGGTTGACTCCCTAAGCATCCATTGCAACACTCTGCGCCTATTCCATAGGCTTTGCTAAAGAGGCCTACCTAAAAGTGACCCGAGACCAGCATTAATAATATGACGCGAATAATTGGCATTGACCCAGGATCACGACGCACCGGCTACGGTGTGATTGATATCGAGGGGAGTAAAGTCAACTATGTCACTAGCGGTATTATTCGGCTTCCTGAGAAGTCTCTGCCTGAACGGCTTAAAATTATCTTTGATGGCGTCAGCCAGATTATTGAGCAATACAAGCCAGATCAAATGGCCATTGAAGAAGTCTTTCTGGCCCACAATCCTAGTTCGGCGCTCAAGTTGGGGCAGGCGCGAGGCGCGGCAATAGTTGCTGGCGGTAATGCAGGGTTACCTGTGGGTGAGTACAGTGCCCGCAGTGTTAAGCTGGCCGTTGTTGGCACCGGTAGCGCAGACAAGGCCCAGGTAACCATGATGATTGTGCAGCTACTTAGGTTGTCGGAAGCACCCGCAGAAGATGCGGCTGATGCCTTGGCTATCGCTATCTGTCATGGCCATAGCATGGGAACACAGGCAGCATTAGCGGGGGCTGGCGTTAAAGGCTATGCTCGCGGCAGATTTAAATAAACGTTTAAGCAAAACTAAAATAGAGAGAAAGCCAGACCATGATCGGAAGACTTCAAGGCGTGATAATTGATAAACAGGCACCGGATTTGCTGCTCGACGTGCAGGGTGTTGGCTACGAGGTTTTGGTTTCTCTGAGTACTTTTTTCGCGCTGCCTGAGGTAAGCCAGTCGGTTACGCTGCATACCCATTTTGTGGTTCGCGAAGATGCCCAGCAGCTCTATGGATTTACCGAACTGTCGGAGCGCGCATTGTTTCGCCATCTTATCAAGGTCAATGGTGTTGGCCCGAAGATGGCACTGGCGATTTTGTCCGGCATGTCGGCCAATGAATTTAGTATCTGTGTCCATAACAACGATGTAGCCACGCTAGTGAAGTTGCCGGGAGTGGGTAAAAAGACTGCCGAGCGTTTGGTCATTGAGATGCGTGATCGGGTAGGGGACATTGATACTACTGCATCAGCGTCCAGCGCCCTGACTAAACAGCCTGATTTAGCTCAGGAAGCAGAAAGCGCGCTGATAGCCTTGGGCTACAAACCTCAGGATGCGGCGAAGATGATTAGTCGAGCTGCAACGGATGACATTACCAGCGCCGAACAGCTTATTAGGGCGGCACTTAAGAGCATGGTCGCAAAGTAGGCGCAGGTAGCAGAGAGTAAGCTGCTAGGCACCAGCAAGGCCGTAAAGCTAGTGTAAATTTAAGGTCATCAAGGTATGCTTACAGGCAAATTTGAGATGGCGCCCAATGATAGAACCTGATCGACTTATTTCCGCAGATATTACCGTTAGCGAAGAGCGTTTTGACCGTGCGCTGCGTCCCACCACCTTGGCCGAGTATGTGGGCCAGCCTGTGGTTAAGGAGCAGTTACATATCTTTATTGAAGCGGCGCGCAGACGTTCTGAACCCCTTGATCACACCCTCGTATTTGGCCCTCCCGGCCTTGGTAAAACCACGCTCGCCCATATTATTGCCAATGAGATGAAGGTCGATCTTAAAACCACCTCTGGCCCCGTACTAGAAAAAGCTGGAGATCTGGCCGCGCTGCTGACTAATTTAGAGGCGGGGGATGTACTATTTATTGATGAGATTCATCGCCTGAGCCCCGTGGTCGAAGAAATTCTTTACCCTGCACTGGAAGATTACCAGCTGGATATTGTGATTGGTGAAGGTCCAGCGGCTCGATCAATCAAACTTGATTTACCGCCCTTTACGCTGGTTGGCGCAACCACCAGAGCGGGTCTGCTGACATCGCCGCTGCGGGATCGCTTTGGTATTGTTCAGCGCCTAGAATTCTATTCTGTAGAGGACCTCACCAGTATTGTCACTCGCGCCGCCTCTATTTTAGGCGTTGCTATTGATGCGGGTGGGGCCAAAGAAATAGCCTGTCGCTCTCGCGGCACCCCAAGAATTGCTAACCGCCTGTTGCGTCGTGTGCGTGACTACGCCGAAGTTAAAGCCGACGGCAACATTACATCAGACATCGCCGATGCCGCGTTAAATATGCTCAATGTGGATCAAAGCGGCTTCGACCATATGGATAGGCGCCTTTTGCTTATGCTCATGGAAAAGTTTGATGGCGGTCCCGTAGGTGTGGATAGTCTAGCGGCAGCCCTCAGCGAAGAGCGCGGCACTATCGAAGACGTACTTGAGCCCTTTCTAATTCAGCAGGGTTACCTTATGCGTACCTCAAGAGGGCGCATGGCAACACGCATGGCTTACGAACACTTTGGCTTAAAGAGCCCAAAGCGCCTTCAAGAGCAGATGGATGACAACAATGATTGAGTTTGTTCTACCGATTCGTATCTATGTCGAAGACACAGATGCTGGTGGCATTGTGTTCTATGCCAATTACCTAAAGTTTATGGAGCGGGCGCGCACGGAGCTGATGCGTAGTCTAGGCTTTGACAAACCGGCGCTGTTCGATGGTCTACAATTTGTGGTCACCGATGTGGCTCTCAAGTATCACAGCCCCGCAGTACTGGACGATGAAATTACCGTAACCGCAGTTCTGAGCAAGGCCAGTAGAGCACGGTTTGAGATGACTCAGCAGGTGTTTCGTGGTGAGGAATTACTCGTAGAAGGCACTGTTAACGTCGCCTGTGTGAATGCGCACAACAAACGCCCCAAGGGCATGCCGAAAAATATGTTTGCAACCTTAAATAGCCAACTTGGCTAAATCTGGAGTTTATGCTGGTGAATGAAGAAAACTTATCCATATTAGCGCTTATTACCAATGCCAGTGTTCTGGTGCAGTTGGTGATGGCCACGCTGTTTATCATGTCGGTTCTGTCCTGGATTATGATTGTGCAGCGCGCACTGTTTTTAAATGGTGCCCAGCGCAGCTTTCGTGATTTTGAAGATACCTTTTGGTCTGGCGTTGATCTCAATATTCTCTATCACGACCTTACCGACCGGGCCAAAGAAGAGGGCGCTGGAGACGGTATCGAAAATGTATTCCGCGCCGGCTTTCGCGAGTTCAATCGTTTAGCTCAAACAGATAAAGCAGACCCAGAAGCCGTTATGGAAGGCACCGATCGCGCCATGCGTGTGGCCCTGTCCAGGGAAGAGGAAAAGCTCAGCACCAACCTGCCATTTCTTGCCAGTGTTGCCTCGGTAAGCCCCTATATCGGCCTGTTTGGCACAGTTTGGGGCATTATGAATTCTTTCCGTGGATTGGCCATGGTGCAGCAGGCCACTCTGGCCACCGTAGCGCCTGGTATCTCCGAGGCCTTGATTGCCACAGCGATGGGGCTTTTCGCTGCTATTCCGGCTGTGATTGCCTATAACCGCTTTGCCGCGCAGGTTGAGGTGATCAATGGCAACTACGACACCTTCTCTGATGAGTTTTCTAGCATCCTGCATCGTCAGGTTCACTCGCGCTAATTAGCGCCTAGATTCTGAGGCCGAATTTGTGAAGCACAGAAAAGCAAAACGTAAACTAGTCGCCGAGATCAATGTGGTTCCCTACATTGATGTGACTCTGGTGCTGCTGGTGGTATTTATGATTACCGCGCCCCTGTTAATGCAGGGCGTTAAGGTGGAGCTGCCTGACGCAAACTCTGCGCCAATGGACAGCAAAGATCTGGAGCCATTTATTGTTTCCATTAAAGCCGATGGCAGTTATTGGATCGATGTTAAAGGAAATAATAAAATTCAGACGTTGGCCGTGATTAAAGATCGCGTTGCCAAGGTGCTGCGGCAAAAGCCCAAAACTCCCATCCTAGTTTGGGGCGATACGGCCGTCGATTACGGTGCAGTGGTTAATTTAATGAGTGAGCTTCAGCTGGCGGGAGCGCCCTCTGTGGGGCTGGTAACGGAGCCCCCCAGTCGCTGATGAGCAACTTTCTTAGCTACGCATCCGCCATATTAGTCAGCATTGCAGTCCATGTGCTAGTGGTGGGTGGGCTGCTAATTAACTGGCAGCCAGAGTCTAAGCGGGTGATGATACAGCCACAGTTTATTGAGGCTAAGTTAGTGGAGTTGGCGCCAAAGAAAAAGCCGGTGGTTAAAAAGCCCGCGGCTAAAAAGCCAGCAAAACCCAAGGTTGATCAGGCTAAGAAAAAGCGCGAGGCAGATCGGCGACGCGCCGCAGAAAAGAAAAAAGCCGCCGCGTTAAAAGCCAAGAAAGATAAGGAATTAAAAGCTAAAGAGCTAGAGGAGAAGCGTTTAGCTGAATTAGAGCGCCAGCGTGTAGAAACCGAATTTGCTGAAACGCTGAACCAGGAACAGGCCCAGCTTAATGCTCAGGAAGAAGACCGTATCGCCAACAGTTTCCGCCAGCTTATTCAGCAGCGGCTGTCTGAGAACTGGAGCCGACCACCCAGCGCCCGACGGGATATGGAAACAGTGATTCGAATTAGACTGGTGCCCACAGGACGTGTGGTGGGTGTCACAATATTGCAGTCCAGTGGCGATATCGCCTTTGATCGCTCAGTGGAACAGGCAGCGTTCAAGGCAGAACAGTTTGAAGAATTACAGAAGATGGATGCTGGTTTGTTTGAGAGGCGATTCCGACAGGTAGACGTAGCCTTTAGCCCGCAGGATTTGCGACTTTAATTAATGGAGAAATACAATTGAGCCGGATAAACAGAATGTGCATGGCGTTTTTGTTGGTGGGGCCTTTGTTCTTAGCCCTGTCTAGCAGCGCATGGAGTGAGTTGGTTATTAGGGTCACCCAGGGTAATGATCAGCCAACGATAATTGCCGTGGCACCCATTGCTCTAAATGGCATCCAGATTAAAGAAGATATCGGCAGCATTGTGGAGGCAGACTTAAAGCGTAGTGGACTGTTTTCGGCGATTCCCCGTCGCGATATGTTGGCATTTCCCTCTGTCGCCAGCGACGTTTACTACCGTGACTGGCGCATGCTGGGTACAGAGTACCTGGTGGTTGGCGCAATGATCCCCATCGGCGAAGGTCGCTATCAGCTAGACTTCAGTCTGCTCAATGTAACGGCCAAGAAGACCGAGTTTAATCATCGGGTGAGTGGCACCAAAAGCCAGATGCGAGATTTGGCCCACCTAATTAGCGATAAAATCTACCAAGAAATTACCGGTATTCGCGGCGCATTCTCAACGCGTCTCGCCTACGTTACGGCCAATCGAAAGAATGGAAAATACATCTATCGACTCAATGTGTCCGATGCCGATGGCGCCAGAGAAAAGCTAATGCTGGAATCTCCAGAGCCGATTATGTCGCCATCCTGGGCGCCCAACGGCAAAGAGTTAGCCTATGTGTCCTTCGAAACGGGTCGTCCTGCGATATTTCGTCAGAATCTGGTAACAGCAACTCGGCAGCAGCTGACTAATTTTACCGGCCTTAACGGCGCGCCATCCTGGTCCCCAGACGGTAAAAAGATGGCTTTGGTGCTGAGTAAAGACGGGAATCCCGAAATTTATATGCTTGATTTGGCCAGCAAGAAATTTACCCGTCTGACTCGTCATTTTGCAATTGATACAGAGCCGACCTGGATGCCCGATGGAAAACATCTGCTGTTTACCTCAGATCGTGGCGGCACCCCACAAATTTATAAGCTAAACATTACGAGCAAAGCCACGGAGCGCCTGACTTTCAGGGGAAATTACAATGCGCGGGCCAGCCTGGCGCCTGACGGGCGAACGCTGGCGCTGATCCACAGATCCTCAGATACCTTCCATGTTGCCTCGTTTGACCTTGTAACCGGCAGGATGATTGAGCTAACGCAGACGAGATTAGATGAATCTCCTACTGTCGCGCCCAATGGAGCTATGTTAATGTACGCAACTAAACAGGGGGACCGTGGTGTACTAGCGGCGGTTTCATTAGATGCTGGCGTACGATATGTGCTGCCAGCCAAGAGTGGGGATGTGCGAGAGCCTGCATGGTCGCCATTCTTGCGTTAAAAAATCACACTACTTAAAAGATGTTTTTCTACCACCCACGTTAACAGGAGTTAACAATGATTCACTCTAATAAATTTGGTTTTACCGCAGTTGTTTTATCCATGATCTTGGCCGGCTGTAGCTCAGCACCTACGGACGAGAGCACTGATATTGAAGATACTGCAGTACAGACAGGGCAGGTTGATACCAGTGCTATCGATGATAGCGCAATGATGGATGCCGCCTCAGCTGCTGATACAGTTTTTTACTTTGACTATGACAAGGCGCTACTTAAGCCTGAGTCACGTGCTGCATTGCTAGAACATGCTGCTGCCCTAAACAGCAACCCACGCAGTGTGCGCCTTGAAGGCCATGCCGATGAGCGCGGTACCCGTGAATACAACATGGCACTGGGCGAGCGTCGCGCCAATGCTGTTAAAGAGTTTATGGTATTGCAGGGTGTTTCAGCGGGCTTGATCGAAGTGATCAGCTACGGCGAAGAACGCGCAGCCTCTTACGGCAGTAACGACAGCGCCTGGTCTATGAACCGTCGCGTTGAACTGAAGTAATACTGCTAAAACGCTCTTAAGTATCTCTAAGCAGAGCGTTTTAAAAGTAGTTCAAAAGTAGCTCAAACGTAGCGTAAGTAAACTTCAGGACTTTTGAACACTGCAACACCACGACTAGCGCGGCTGAGGTTATTACTGACCTTGGCCGTTGCTGTATATGGAATAAACCTGGAAACAGTTAATTAGCCATGAAATCAAACATCGTACTTGCTCTACTGCTGTCTTCTTTTTCGACTACCGCTATTGGTCAAAACCCGACACCGGTTATTGACTTAAGCAGCCCGATTTTGTCGAATCCGCCCATAGAAAATAACGTTACTCGCACTGCGGATGTCACGGCGGCGGGTGATAGCTATTATCAGTCTCAGATTCTGCAAGAAGAAGTCAGAATGTTGCGAGGCCTGGTTGAAGAGCTAAGTTACGAGCTACAGCAGGTAAAGCAGCGACAGATGGATGATTATCTAGACCTAGACAGACGACTAAGCGCATTAACTGCTGGAAACTCTGCGGGTCAGCCAGCTGGTCAGAGCAGAGTTGCTGAGCAAAAGATCGCACCGAGCCCCATTTTGCCATTTGATCCATCAAATACATCCTCTGCGGCACCGCTGGTTACAGCACCAGCAAATACTGCTGAGATGAAAGCCAATTACGACAATGCCTCTGATCTGTTGCTCAAGCAACGTGATACTGAAGGCGCAGCTCTTGCCTTTAAGCAGCATGTTGTGGATTTCCCTGCCAGCCCCTATGTTGCCAATGCCTATTACTGGCTCGGTGAGATCTATTTATTGCAAGGGCAGGATGAGTTGGCCCGACAGGCGTTTACCGCCGTTGTTGAACAGCATGTCGGACATAGCAAAACCATGGACGCAAGTTTTAAGCTGGGCAAAATATATCACCAGCTGGGTGATAATAAGCGCGCCCGTGAACTGCTTGAAATAGTTACCAAAAGTACCGGTCGTGCCTCTAGAAAAGCGCAGAGTTATCTCGATAATAATTTTTAGTGGGTAATGTTTTAGCCGTGTCTTTTTAGTAGAGCCTTTTTAGCGTTACCTTTTTAGTAGAGCCTTTTTTAGCCACATCTTAAGAACCCAATCAATGTCTGACACTTCATTACGTATCACTGAAATTTTCCATTCCCTGCAAGGTGAAACCAGCACCACCGGTTTACCCACGGTGTTTGTGCGCCTAACTGGCTGCCCACTGCGCTGTGGCTATTGCGACACGGCCTATGCCTTTGAAGGCGGCACAAAGATTGCCCTGACAGACATTCTTGCTACCGTGGCAGACTATGGCGCCAAGCATGTCACTGTCACCGGTGGAGAGCCTCTGGCGCAGCCTCAGTGCATTGAATTACTCGAGAAACTCTGTGATCAGGGCTATCGGGTATCGCTGGAAACCAGTGGAGCCTTGCCGATTCAAGATGTTGATCCGCGGGTGTTTAAAATCGTCGATCTTAAAACGCCGGGCTCTGGTGAAGTAAGCCGCAATCTGTACAGCAATATGGACTACTTACTGCCCCATGATGAGATCAAATTTGTGATCTGTAATCGTCAGGACTATGACTGGTGCGCCATGAAAGTGGACGAGCTGGCGTTGCACGATAAGGTCGGCGAAATTCTATACTCCCCCAGTCAGGGAGAGCTTGCACCCAGGCAGTTGGCAGAGTGGATTCTCGCCGACAAAATAAATGTTCGAATGCAGCTACAAACTCATAAATATATCTGGGGTGACCAGCCCGGTCACTAGGACACAAGCATGTCAAAAAAAGCCGTTATTCTCGTTTCTGGTGGACTCGACTCCACCACTGTCGTCGCCATGGCCATGGAGCAGGGCTATGACTGCTACACATTGAGTTTTGACTATGGTCAGCGCCATCGCTCAGAACTGGTCGCGGCCCAGCGAGTCTCCGAATTAATGACAGTGCATACCCACAAGGTGGTTAAGCTGGATCTTGGAACCATTGGTGGCTCGGCACTTACGGATATTAATATTGACGTCCCAGAACATGAGACTCCAGGTATTCCCGTAACCTATGTACCGGCACGCAATACGGTGTTTTTATCCATTGCTCTGGGCTGGGCCGAAGTGCTTGGCGCCAATGATATTTTTCTTGGTGTTAATGCCGTGGATTACTCCGGTTACCCAGACTGCCGCCCCGAATATATAGATGCCTTTGAATCCATGGCTAATCTGGCAACCAAGGCCGGTGTCGAGGGTAATAAACTGTCCATTCATGCGCCGCTACTTAATATGACCAAGGGCGAAATAGTGCAGGCAGGAATGTTACTTGGGGTTGATTACAGCCAGACGGTTTCCTGTTATCAAGCAAGCCTTGAAGGCCTTGCCTGTGGCAGATGTGACAGTTGTCGACTCCGATCTCAGGGTTTCGATGACGCAGGGGTAAATGACCCTACCAGATATCAAAATAACGCTTGAGTTTTGTTAGCTGGTCAGTATGATACGCACCTCCTCTGAGGGCCGTTAGCTCAGTTGGTAGAGCATCGGACTTTTAATCCGCTGGTCCCGCGTTCGAGTCGCGGACGGCCCACCATTTTTACTCTGATTTAGAGTCAAAAATAGTTATAAATACCTCGTACTTTTTTTACATCAGCAGTGTGGCTTTTTTTACGCGAGCAGCATCGTTCTTCAAATAAGCAGTATCCTTCTTCACATAAGCAGAATCTTCTTTTACATCAGTAGTTCCTTTTTTATTAGGGCAGTGTTCGTCTTTCCGCGGGCAGTACGTCTTTCTATTTGCGGAGTGCCAGTATTCCCTTCAGTTAGCTTCAGCTATTAAGTACATCTGTTGTCGACAAGATACTTGCTTTAGACTGCCTGTCTAAACTATTCAGGGTTCGAAGATGAAAATCCATCAGGTCTACACACAGAGCGTTTTAGATAACTTTACCTACCTTATTGAGCTCAATGATGGCAGCGCCATAGCCATAGATCCCTGGGACGATGTGATTACCAATCAGCTGCTGGTCGACAACAGCCTCAGTCTCAAAGCCATTATCAATACCCACGAACATTGGGACCATATTCAGGGCAACGAAGCGCTTGTCGCCCAACACAGCTGCGAAGTCTGGGCCCATGCCAATGGTCAGGATAAAATCCCAGGCCTTAGTCGTGTGTTAACCGCCGGAGAACTCATTACTCTTGATTCAGGTGTCGAATTAAAGGTTTTGGATACCCCGGGACATACCTTGGCACACCTGTGCTTTTTGGTGCTAGAGCAGGGCGTTCCTCAGGCGGTATTTACGGGGGATACATTATTTAATGCTGGCGTAGGTCACTGTCGCGGTGGCGGTGATATCGATCTGCTGTACCAAACCATTGTTGAACAGTTCCACAGTCTCGATGACGCGGTGGTTATTTACCCCGGCCACAGATACTTGGAAAATAACCTGCGATTTACCCTGAGCATTGAACCTGATAATCAAGATGCCAAAGACTGGCTGGTTCGTGCGTTAGACGATAACGACCCCGTTAATCCCCTAACTACCTGCATCGGTGATGAGCGCAAGCTGAACACGTTTTTCCGCCTTAATAGCAGCGCTATCCGATCCACACTCAACCTGCCCGCAGACAGCGAGAAATCAGTTTTCATCGCTCTTAGAGCCCGCCGCGACAACTGGTAGCCCAAAGCATTTGGCCGCGATGAGAGTGAAATCTAGTCTATATTTGATGCATGGATTATCTTTGGGTTTTTATCGCGTTTCTGTGCGGCTTCGCCGCTAAAAAAATACAACTTCCCCCACTGGTCGGTTATCTCGCCGCAGGATTTGCCCTGCATGGTATGGGCGTGGAACCCGAGGCCACATTGCACTCGCTGGGCGAATCCGGTGTTACTCTTCTGCTGTTTACCATTGGCCTCAAACTCAATATTAAAAGCCTGTTTAAACCCGAAGTCTGGGCTGGAGCCTCCGGACATATGGTGGCTATTACAGGCCTCACGATTATTAACAGCTTTGTCTGCGCGGCGCTGGGTCTCGCCTACTTTACCGAGTTAGATTTTGCAGGTGCGGCACTAATAGGCTTTGCTGTTAGCTTTAGCAGCACAGTGATTGCCGTCAAAGTGCTCGAGGAAAATGGCGAGTTGCGCGCCCGCCACGGTCAAATCGCCATAGGCATACTCATTGTTCAAGATATTGCCGCCGTGGTGTTTGTTTCCTTCGCCACCGACGTTAGCCCCTCGCTCTGGGCCCTTGGCTTATTGGCGTTACCTTTGCTGCGTTTTGTGCCCCAATACTTTCTGCGTCACTGTGGCCATGCCGAGCTCTTGCCATTGGCAGGTATCTTTCTGGCTTTCACTGGCGGGGAACTCTTTGAGCTAGTCGGTTTAAAAGCCCATCTGGGCGCTCTGGTGATGGGCGTTTTGTTGAGTAAAGATGACAAGGCCCCAGAGCTGGCTAAATCATTGCTGGCCTTCAAAGATATTTTTCTAATCGGTTTCTTTCTATCGATTGGCTTTACGGCGCTACCCACATTCTCAATGTTGGGTGTGGCGCTTATCATGGCCGTGGCCCTACCTATTAAAGCCGCAATATTCTTTTTCTGGCTGACCCGATTAAAGCTACGCAGCAGAACGGCCTTCTTGACAGCTCTGAGTCTCGCTAACTACAGTGAGTTCGGCTTAATTGTCTGTTCGGTAGCCGTGGGTCAGGGGCTTTTAGAAAAAGAGTGGCTAGTCATAATGGCCCTAAGTGTCTCGATCTCATTTATATTCTCAAGCATTCTCAACACCAAATCACATGGCCTCTATGCCCGTTGGTATGCGCGAATTAAACGTTTCGAACGTCCCGAACGACTGCCGGAAGATGCGTTTTCCCAGCCCTCGGATGCAAGGGTGCTGGTGATTGGCATGGGGCGCGTCGGCACGGGGGCTTACGATTCTCTGCGAGACGACATGCAGATAGATGTCTGTGGCATTGATATGGATACAGCGCGAGTGGCTAGCCATTGTCAGCAGGGACGCAATGTTATATTCGCCGATGCCGAGGACCCAGACTTTTGGTCTCAGGTTAGCCTGCAGGGTATCGAGTTAATCATGTTTTCCATGCCCAATCATCTGGATATTATGGAAGTAGAAAAACAGATCAAGCAGGTTGGGTATCAGGGAAAAACCGCCAGTGTTGTGCGTTATGAAGATGAAAAAGAGCAGTTACTCAAGGCGGGTATTCATGAGGTATTTAATGTCTATTCCAGAGCAGGTACCGGATTTGCAGATCAGAGTATTCATCTTCTAAAGTCCGATTAGGGCTTTGTTTGATGCTCTGACAGTCTAAGTGGCTCTCAAAATTTGATCTATATCATATAAAATTAATTTTAATGAGCAGGTAGGGAAAATACGCTCGAAAGAGTCTTATAGGGTATGGCAAAGTACTCGTAATGGCATAAGTGCGCATTGCGAACGAATTTGTCAGCTGAGATACGGATTCTCGGGAAACACTAACTGCGGGAGTGCGGTTAGAAAAAGGATTTTATAGGAGACAGGGTGCGTCAGAATCAGGAAGACCTAGATCGAGAGATTGAGGGAATAATTTTGGAAATCAGCGCCGCAGAAAATACAGCCGAATATACGCAGCTGTATCAGGATACGTCGGATGAATTGCGTCGGCTATTAGTCCGCAAAATGGGCAACAAAGAAGAAGCCGAAGAGATAGCGCAAGAAGCCTATCTTAAACTATGCCGACTAAAACATAACCGAGATATCGGTAATCTTCGCAGTTACCTCTTTAATATGGCCGTAAGGCTGGCAATCAATGTCTTGCGCAAGCGCGAAGCAGATGGTCGTCAGGATTATTTACAGCCCGCCGAAGAAGATGGTCCATCAGCCTATAAAATTCTTGTCGATGAACTCAAAGCCGAGACCATCAAAGACGCCTTGACACATCTGTCAGAAAAAACTCGTTATATCTTTTTACTGCATCGATTCGAAGGCCTTAGCTACAGTGCCATTGCCAAGCGCCTGACCGTATCTGACAGCTCAGTCGAAGATCACATGAACCGTGCACTGGACAAAATCATGTTGGCTACCGCAGAGTTTCGCCGCATGGAAGGTCAGGGATACGGGCATTAATCTTAGAACAATAGCCTCAGAGTGGTTCGTGCGCTTAAAGGCAAAAGATATTTGTGATATAGAACGAGACCAACACAGCGAATGGATTAACGAAAGTCCAGATCATCAAAAAGCCTACCGAGATTTAAACCAGCAATGGGACGAAATGGACGAGCTCACTCCCTGGGCTCTAGATGAGGTTAAACGTCTGCAGTCGAGGTTTGAATCCGAGACAAATGAGAGTCAGGGCGAACATTATTCTCTGAGCCGAAAGCTACGAAATCTCAGCAGCGGAAAACGACGCAAAAGCAACCTGATCTGGGCGCTGATCTTTGCACTCGCCATTACTTCAATACTTAGCGGTGTCTTTATCAGCACACCCTGGCCCTGGCTTCATACCAAAATTAACTATGAAACTAAGATTGGGGAGCAACGTAAAGTGGTACTCCCCGATGGCTCATTATTACATCTAAATACCGGCACCTCTGTGGAGATCGATTTCAGCGCTGAGGCACGTAATGTTGAGTTGATAAAAGGCGAGGCATTATTCAATGTGGTACAGGCATCCAACCGCCCCTTTGTTGTCGACGTGATTGATCACAATGTGGTGGCGGTGGGCACCATGTTTAATCTACAGATTACCAATGCAGCCCTGAAAATTGCGGTGGTGGAAGGGCAGGTGGCCGTTCGACATCAAGACATAATTACCAAGAGCTCACCCGACAGGGGGAGCGAACTTGATGAGGGCATGTTGCTCAATGCAGGGCAGGGTGTTGAGGCAAACGCTGATGGCATTCTTTCCGAAGCAACCAATATTAATGTTGAGCGGTCAACAGCCTGGGATCGAGGTTTACTGGTGTTTGATGCGCTGCCATTGCGTCAGGCCACAGAAAAAATGTCGCGCTATATGCTCACCGATCTTCGAGTCGTCGTGGGTGTGCCCGACAAAATAGTCAGCGGCGAAATACAAATTCGCGATCAGGAAACCATGCTTAACCAGTTTGCCAAGATTACCCAGTTGACGCCAGTGCGGCAATCGGCCCAGCTAACATTGCTCTATACTGCCAGCCAGTAGAACACTATCAGCAAAGGTATTTTGCTGAATAGGTTGTAGTCTATAATCCCGCTAGCGTCATAAATAACAATAAGCCCTCAGTATGTTTAAACTCTTCAAAGATCGCAATTTTGTGGTTTTCTGGTTTGGTGAAATGGTCTCCGTTATCGGCGATCATATCAGCCTGATCGCGTTCCCATGGCTGGTGTTGCAGATGACCAATAGCGCCGCATTAACCGGTCTGGTATTTGCGGTGCAGGGTATTCCTAGAGCGGCATTGATGCTGGCCGGCGGTGCTATGGTAGACCGCACGAGCCCGCGACTAGTAATGATTGTCTCCAATGCGCTGCGCTTTTTTCTAGTGATGTTTGTTGCCTATATGATCAGTCAGGATACGGTTGATCTAACCTCTGTATTTTTGATGGCATTCACCTTTGGTGTTGCCGATGCATTCTTCTATCCCGCCAGTACTTCCATAATTCCCCGCCTAGTTTCCCGTGATCAGCTGCAAGCAGGTAACGCCATCGTGCAGACCACCATGCATCTGGGAATGACTCTCGGGCCAGTGATAGCTGGATTGATTATTGCTGGAGAGGTGAACTCCATTCACCATCAGGCCGATTCGGCTGGGGTTAGCGCCCAGGCGATCAATAGCTATGAGCAAGATCGTGAGGGTCTAGCCCGTGCCTTTTTTGTGGATGGGCTAACCTTCGCCCTATCTTTTATCACTCTGCTATTTGTTAAGGTGCGGGGTCTGAATGAAGACGAAAAACCCGTGGCAGGCACATCACTCTATGGCGAAATACGCGAAGCCGCGCTCTGGGTTTGGTCTATTCCTGCCGTGCGTCTTGGTTTTGTAGGTATGGCAGTGATTCACTTTTTCTTTATGCCGATGATCTTTGTCGGTTTGCCGGTCTGGGCCAAAGATCGATTTTTTGAAGGGGCCTATGTCTATGGCTTGGTGACAGCGTCGTTTGGTTTGGGCGCCTTTATAGGTGCCATTGCCAGTGGTTTTTTTGCGGGCCCCAAAGATGAAAATCTCGTGCCGACCATGTTTAAGCTCTACGTATTTAGCGGCTCGACGCTGGCCCTGATTATTTTTTATGACCCCTATTGGTGGGCGATGTTGCTGTTCTTTATCACCGGGGTTTTTGAAAGTTTTTTATACGTGCATTTCACCACATGGTTACAGCGCATTACCCCCGCAGCTTTATTAGGTCGAGTAATGAGCATCCTAATGCTAATGTCCATGGGGTTACTGCCCATCGCAGATGCCATTATGGGCTTTGCCATTGACTGGAGTTTAGAGGCCACCATGATCGGCAGCGCGGCATTTTTGATGTTGTTCTGTGGCCTGATAGCGGCGCATCCATTGTCTCGGATAGTCACAGCTAGGCAGGGTTAGTCTTTGGTAGACAGCTGAGATAAATAAGCCAATAAAAAAGGGAAGAGCATTTATCTTTGCTCTTCCCTTTGGTTTTAAAGATTAAATCTTAGCTTTCATACTCTGAGTTAATCACCACCACATCTACATCGACTGCCGAGATAACACGCTCAGCGGTATTGCCTCTAAGAGTCTTGATAACACCGGTTTGACCCAGAGTACCAATAATCACAACGTCAGCGCTGATCGCTTTGGCGACCTTAGCAATGGCCTCATCGGTGTAACCCTGAACCACGTGAATGTTACTTGAATCCAAGCCAGTCTCTTTAGCCAGACGACCACGGTCGGGGTAGAGCATAGAGTCAAGATACGCATTCACCACGTGAAACTCAGCGCCGTAGCTTTGAGCCAGCGCATTACCTCGCGCCAAAATATTACTGTTTAGCAGCTGCTGCTGATCGCGGCTGGCCTGAAAGTTTACCGCGGCCAATACCACCTTACGGGCAGGAGCTGCACCATCGCGCACCAGAAGCACGGGGCAAAAAGCACGCTTAAACAGCTTCCATTTGTTTTCAGTGAAAGAAAAGCGACTGCTGCTTTTAAGTTTGCCCGCGCGAATGATAATACGCGTTGCACCGACCTTTTTGGCCGACTGCATAATCGCTTTTTGCCAGTGGTCACTCCAGGAAATTTCGATTTGGTAATCCAGGCCAGCGGCTTTTAAGGGGCTATGAATCTGCTCATCAAACCAGTCGGTGTTGCGATAAATATTCTGGTTGTCCGGGCTCATATCCACACTGTCATGATCGATGGCAACAAACACGTAAATTTTCGGCCGCGGCGTCATCAGCTGGGCGGTAATAATGGCTCGGTCTAGAGCAACATGCTCGTCAAGGGTAGGGTTGACGACCACAAAGAATTTTTCTTGTTCAGACATAGGTTTCTCCTTGATATCTCTGTCTACTGTTACATGAGCATATGACAGAATAAAGACGGATATGCTTATTCCGTTATGCGCATCTATTAAAGCATGCTTATTTGGTATAGCCAATGCTATGTATGGCTTTCAGGCGGTATTTTCCATGGTTTATAGCTATGACTGACATACCAATTTTGATATTTCATGCTCAGGGCCCCTGATTTGTGTAGCAAAGGTTATTGGTAATGGCTGCGCACTAAAGGGTAGAGAAGATAGTGCATTAGACCGCTTAGTAAATAGCGCAGAAGATAGTGACAGAAGCCCCTACAGAACCCGTATAATGGCGTCCTCGTAAACCTTATAATCTGTTCAAGCTAATCCCTTGGACGTTTCAATTTTGGACCTATCAATGACTGTTCGCACTCGAATTGCCCCATCGCCCACCGGCGACCCCCATGTTGGTACCGCCTATGTGGCCCTGTTTAATATGGCCTTTGCGCATAGTCAGGGAGGACAGTTTTTACTGCGCATCGAAGACACTGATCAGGTGCGTTCAACCCCAGAGTCCGAAAAATCTATTTTAGATGCACTGCGCTGGTTGGGTTTGGACTGGGATGAGGGTCCAGATACCGGTGGTGATAAGGGTCCTTACCGTCAGAGCGAGCGCTCTGCTATTTACGCCGAACATGCAGATCAGCTGCTTGATTCTGGTCATGCTTTTAGATGCTTCTGCAGTTCGGAGCGTCTTGATGAGTTGCGCAAAACCCAGATGGAAGACAAGCAGCAGCTCGGTTATGACGGCCACTGTCTGCACCTTAGCCAAGATGAGGTTACTGAACGCGTAGCCAAGGGTGAATCACATGTAGTGCGTATGCAGGTGCCGCGAGAAGGGCAGTGCACCTTTAACGATATGCTGCGCGGCGAGATTAGTATTGATTGGGCACAGATCGATCTGCAGATACTGCTCAAAGCCGATGGCATGCCAACCTATCATTTAGCCAACGTGGTAGACGACCACCTGATGGAAATCAGCCATGTGATTCGTGGCGAAGAGTGGATTAACTCAGCACCTAAACACATTTTGCTGTACCAGTATTTTGGCTGGGAAATGCCCGTATTCTGTCACCTGCCACTGTTACGCAATGTTGATAAGAGTAAATTATCCAAGCGCAAAAACCCCACCAGCATTCTGTATTACCAGCGCATGGGCTACCTGCCTGAAGCGCTGCTGAACTATCTGGGTCGTATGGGCTGGTCTATGCCCGACGAGCGCGAAAAATTCACCTTACCCGAGATGCTCGAAGTATTTGATATTCAGCGTGTCTCTCTGGGTGGCCCCGTGTTTGATGTAGAGAAACTCAGCTGGCTAAACGGTATGTGGATACGTGAAGACCTCAGCGATGATCAGCTGGCCGACCGTCTACAAGAATGGGCGCTGAATCGCGATACCCTAAAAGCCTTTTTACCCTTTGCCCGTCAGCGTATGGAAACCTTTTCCGATCTGGCGCCCCTGGGCAGTTACCTAGTGTCTGGAATGCTACCCATCACCGCAGAAGACCTTAAAGCTGCTGGCATGGAAGAAGAGCAACTTATCGAAGCGCTACAGTTTGCTCTGTGGCGTTTAGAGGCCGTCCAGCACTGGGACAGAGACAATATCTTTAACGCCCTCAAAGCGATTGCTGACGCCATGGACATCAAACTCAAGCCATTCCTAGCACCGTTTTTTATCGCCATCGCCGGCAGTAGCGCCTCAATTTCAGTCATGGACTCCATGAATTTGCTGGGAGCTGATATGTCTCGTGCACGTTTGCGATATGCCATAGAACTGTTGGGTGGCGTAGGCAAAAAGAAACTCAAGAAAATGGAAAAAGCCTATCAGCAGCTGAATTAGCATTCTGATGCGCTAGAGCATCTGGCATTTAGAGATGCTACTATTCTGGCAAACCAATAAAAGAAATTAAAAAAGGTTTGCTATGAATTTTGTGCCCTATGCAGTGCCCTTCTTTTTATTACTTATCCTGCTCGAGTTTTGTTGGGGTTGGCTTAAGGGTAATAATACTTACAGGGTAAACGATAGCTTAAATAGCTTAAGCCTCGGGCTGCTCAGCGTTGCCACCAAGTTTATCTTTTTAAGCGTAGGCTACATTGTATTTTCCAGAATCGAACAGGATTACTCCCTGGGATTGCTAGACAGTCAGGTGACGGTTCACTGGATTATCGGGCTGCTGCTGTACGACTTTCTCTACTACTGGTTCCACCGTATAAGCCATGAGCGCCAATTTTTCTGGGGCTCCCATGTGGTTCATCATCAAAGTGAAGACTACAACCTCAGTACCGCCCTACGTCAAACAAGCACAAGCTTTTTAACCACCTGGGTATTCTATATTCCCTGCTTTTTGCTGGGCATGCCCATTGAAATGTATATCAGCATCGCCTCCGCCCACCTAATCTATCAGTTCTGGGTACACAGCCAACATATCCCCAAGCTAGGTCCACTGGAATGGCTGCTAATTACGCCCTCCAATCACCGAGTTCACCATGCTCAAAACGAGCAATATATCGACAAAAACTACGGTGGACTATTTATCATCTGGGACCGGTTGTTTGGTACCTTCAAAGAAGAAGATGAAAACGAGCCCGCCATCTATGGTATCCGCACACCGCTGCAGAGCTGGAACCCAGCCTGGGCCAATATTCATATATTTGTCGGTATGCTACGAGATGCATGGCGCACAGAAGCATGGCGAGACAAGCTCCGCATACTCTGGGCCAGAACAGGCTGGCGCCCAGCAGATGTCGCCGCCCAATACCCACTCCCGAAGACAGATTTAGACCATTTTGAAAAATATGACCCGCAACTAACGCCAGCATCGAACGTCATTATTATTGCCCAGTACCTACTGGTGTCCATCATGCACTTCTGGACCTCACTTGAGCTGCTTGGCGGGCCCTATTGGTTAGTGTTTGGGGCAACGATTATTCAGAGTCACAGCATCATTGTTATTGGTATGGTTTTGAGTGGAAGCGCCTATGCCCGCCCTATGGAATACACCCGTTGGCTAGTGACCGCCGGCATTCTTTATAGCCTGTCTATGGCAGGGCTCATAAGCAGCACCTTGCTCACTAGCGGCATACTGTATCTCGTTGTCAGCGCAGGCCTAATGTGGTTTGTGATCAAGCGCGAAAGCCATAGTCACTCAGTGCTGGATCAAGGACTCGGCATTTAAGACAGAGGGTCGCCGGAGTCCGCTCTACAAGGCTACTCTATAACCAACCCAACATATTGCGACATTATGTTTAGGTACCGCCTGATAATCGTCTGTAACCCCGAGTATGCGCGGAAATGCACTTGACTTGGTACAAACTGATCCCTATTATGCGGCTTCCTTTTTGGGGCCTTAGCTCAGCTGGGAGAGCGCAACACTGGCAGTGTTGAGGTCAGCGGTTCGATCCCGCTAGGCTCCACCAAATAAAAAACCCTCGCACGATAGTGCGGGGGTTTTTTATTTGCCGGAGATTAGCGGGAGCGAGTTTAAAGCTCAGGTTCTGGCCAAAGCACTCCTTGCAGTCGCGGGCCACACTGACTAAATTTGCGCAGCAAATTTGAATGCCCTTTAGGGCCGCGCTCTTTGTTACACGAGAGAGGTGGGGGGGGGATTTATGTACTAGATTCGACCCAATAAAAAGCCGCATCGACCTACTGAAACCGCTCTAAAAGGTTCTCCCTCAATACCTGCAACAACAGAGTTTGTCACTAAGGTGAGACATATAGATCAATCGCCAAAGTCAAAATCTGGTCTACCATTAAGGCTATGCAAACATCAAAAAACGCAGCCACAAGTACTTCCGAAGCTCAGTCGCAGCCACTTAAACGCGTATTGAACCTACCGTTAGTTATCCTTTATGGCCTAGGCACCACTATTGGTGGCGGAATCTATGTCTTGGTCGGCAAGGTGGCCGAGCGAGCCGGCATGATGGCACCGCTATCATTTATGGCTGCTGCGCTGCTCTCAGCATTCACCGCACTGACCTTTGCCGAGTTATCCAGCCGCTTCCCAAAAAGTGCCGGAGAAGCGGTCTATGTTAAGGAAGCCTTTAACATCCAGCCGCTTGCGATTTTCGTTGGCATTTTGGTTATTCTCAATGGCAGTGTATCCGCAGCAGCGCTGGCCAATGGTTTTGTAGGCTATTGGCAAACATTTATGGCCATGCCCGACTGGATGGTAATTGTACTGATCACGGCAGCCCTTGGAATCCTTTCCGCCTGGGGAATAGGGCAATCGGTAATGATGGCGGCGGTTATTACTCTGATAGAAGTGGGTGGCCTGCTAATTATTGTCTGGGTTGCTCGCGACGAATTTGCCACTATTCCGGTTCGTAGCCATGAACTGATGCCCGGATTGGACGGCACTATTTGGTTAGGGATACTGAGCGGCTCCTTTTTGGCCTTTTATGCCTTTATTGGTTTTGAAGATATGGTTAATGTAGCCGAAGAGATCAAAGATGTTGAGAAAACCCTGCCACAGGCCATTATTATTACCCTGCTGCTGACCACCTTGGTCTATTTTATAGTGACATTGGTGGCCGTCCTTAGCGTTGCTCCCGCCGAACTGGGTCAACAAAAGGCTCCGCTCAGTTATATTTATCAGATAAAAACCGGCTCTGATCCAGCCCTTATTAGCCTAATCAGTATATTTGCGATTCTTAATGGTGGCCTGATTCAGATAATTATGGCAGCGCGGGTTTTATACGGCATGAGTCGCCAATCTATTACCCCAAAAACATTGCGCTTTTTAGGTGACGTCAATTCGAAAACCCAAACACCGATTAAAGCCACTGCCTGCATAGTGCTACTGGTTTGCGTATTAGCCCTGAGTTTTGATATAGAAGGCCTGGCAGAAACCACGTCGTTAATGATTTTAATTATCGCAACACTGGTTAATGCCGCACTACTGCGTTTAAAACTCGATATCAGCTACAGAACGTCGACAAAAGGGTTGTCTGTTCCTCTATGGGTGCCTGCTTTCGGACTGATTGTCAGTCTATGCTTCGCAATAATGATCGCCGTGGATTTAATGAAATAGCCTTTAGTCAAAGCCTATAAAACACTAACTGTGGAGCCCAGACCGCTGTGCAGTTAAAAGTCCTTTGTGATTACTGGCAGGCAACTAAATGGGTTTTTTATCAGAGATAATTTTAGACAGTATCTCCTCCTATCTACCTCTGCTTAGGTCAATTAAAAAATGGCAGGTGTCGGGGATGTTGGTTTTTTTATTTTCCAGAGTTGTAATTTAGTGCCTGTTCTTATAGTTTAGCTAAAACAATAAAAACAATGGTTTTGCAATGACCGAATCAATCACAGCAGTCCAACTCCTCAACGACCAAGAGGTTATCGAAAGGGTTTTCCACCATATCGACAACAAATCTACGGACCTCGGTGATACTGTCTGGCAAGAACCTGTAGACAGCTACCAGACTCAAGCGCGCTTTGAGGCCGAAATTGGGCTTTTAAAGCGCCTCCCAGTGCCTTATTGCCCTTCCGTTGCACTACCCGATAAAGGCAGCTATATCGCCCGCACAGCGGCAGGAACGCCACTGGTTGTGGTACGGGGTCTGGATGGGGTGGTACGTGCCTTTATTAATGCTTGCCGCCATCGTGGTATGCAGGTGGCTAAGGGCAGTGGCTGTTCGCGGGCCTTTGTCTGCCCCTATCATGCCTGGACCTATAACCTCGAAGGGGATCTTAAAAACATTCCTGGTCAGGAGGGCTTTCCGGGTATCAATCCCGAAGACCATGGCTTAGTTGAAGTCAGTGCTCAGGAGAAGGGTGGCATTGTCTATGTGATGCAAGAGGGCGACATTATGCCAGAGATGCTGGTAGACAGTCTCGACTTCTTCAGCCCAGATCAGGCGTTGTTTGAGCACAGTCATTTAACCGACGAGGCCAATTGGAAATTGCTCACAGAAACATTGATGGAGGGGTACCATATTAAGTCCCTGCACAAAGAGACCTTCTATCCCTACGGGCTAGACAACATTACTCTGGTCGAAACCTTTGGCGCTAATTCTCGGGTAACCTTTCCCTTTCGACGCATTGAAAAGCTGCGGGATATCGCGCCCGCCGAGCGTAAAATTAACGGCCTAGTCACTCAGGTTTATCTGCTATTTCCCAACGCCAGTGTGGCGGTATTATCCAAGCATACCAGCCTCGTTATTCTTGAGCCCATAAGTCCAACCCGCTCAAAGTGGGTAGTTTATCGCATGGTAAACAAGCAGACTGAGGGCAATGAAATTACGATTGAGGACGCGCAGCGAGACGCACTGTTTGTGAATGAATCAGGGCAGGATGAAGACCGTGAAGCGGCCTGTGCTATTCAGGAAAGTGTGGGCAGTAAAGCAAACACACACTTTACCTTCGGCCATTTTGAAAAGGCGATTGTTAATTTTCATCAGCACCTAGCCAAGCACCTAAATTAACTAACACCAGAGGGGAATCCGTTTAGCTATTGGATTTCCCAAAGCAGTCAACCTGCAGGTTTTCTTGGTTAATAAGTTCAAAGAACTCATGGTACTTGGTTTGGATGCAGTAATTATGTGCCAGGGCTTCTGCGGCAGCTTTAAATTCCATACTGTCTTTGCCGAGTACTTCTTCAGAGAGTCGTAATACTTTCGTTAGTGCAGCTTCCTCGGCTGGCCAGTTTTCGTTTAGGCCTTCAAGCGCATAGAGCTGGTTATAGCGCTGCATTAATCGGTATTCATCATTGGCTCCGGCAAGCTCGAGATCGATAATTTCAATCACCAGTGGAATTGCAGCGGTGTAATCCTCGGTAAAAATTAGATATTTATAATAGTAATCTCGCGCCTTAATCGTCGTGGAATGGGTCTTACCAAACACCTCCGAAGACAGTGCATAGGCTGCTTTAATCTGCGCATTGTCAGGATTAAAGCGTCTCGTCTCCTCATAACTCTGATTGATATTTCTGAGCATCACAATACACATCTTGTGATGTTCTGAATGTCGATCAATGCATTCTGGAATCGCTTTTTCGCTGCGTTCAATAACGGCTTGCCAGCGTTTTCTGGTGAGATCGCGGTCAATCTTAAGAATAGTCTTGTCGAGTTTTCGTTCAGACCAAGCTTTCGCCTCGGCTTGGCTTGGCAGACATAAAATAATAAGTAACGCTGTAGTAACAAGATTTAACGATTTGGAATATAAAGCTAGCTTCATGGTTTAGCCCCCTCAAGCTAAAAAAATACCACTGTCTCTAAAAGTGTAGACCAAGATTTCCAAGTAGATGTAAATTCCTTTGGTGGCATTGGTAGTGCATTGGTAGTGCATTGAACTGAAAAGTTATGACACCTATAATGTCAGTTAAAGAAAAACACTCAATAATCAGTAGGGGACAGGCATCATGCGGGATTGCACGCAACTATGGATCGATCGTAAAGACATTAGAACCACCAAGCAGGTAACCTCAGCGCTACCCTCGCTCGGCGAGGGCGAAGTGTTAGTCGCCATCGATAAGTTTGGTCTTACCGCCAACAATGTCAGCTACGCAGTCACCGGCGACAGCATTGGTTACTGGCAGTTTTACCCCGCAGAAGGTGATTGGGGCGTGGTACCGGTCTGGGGTTGCGGCACCGTAGTCGAATCAAACTGTGGTGGAGTCCCAGTGAGCGACCGTCTCTGGGGTTATTTCCCCATGGCCAGTCATGCCATCTTAACCCCCGGTAAAATTCACGCAGACTACTTTGTTGATGTGGTAGAGCACCGCAAAGACCTACCGGCAGTCTACAATCAGTTTCGCCGCACCCAGGCCGAACCTGAGTTTCTGCAGCAACTAGAAAACGAACGCTGCCTGCTATTCCCCTTATTTATGACCTCCTACCTCATCTATGACTATCTAATCGATAACGACTTCTTCGGTGCCCAGCAGATCGTGATTGGGTCGGTCTCGTCTAAAACCGGCTTTGGTTTGGCTCAGATGCTGCACAATGACAAAGACGTCAGTGCGTCGGTAATTGGTATAACCTCTGCAGGGAATGTTGATTTTGTAAAAGGCCTCGGCTGCTGTGACCAGATAGTGGTGTACGAAAACGAAGCACAGATCGATGCCAGTTTACCCACAGCCTATGTGGATATGTCAGGGGACGCCCGACTCACCATTACCCTGCACAACCATTGTGGCGAGAACCTCGTCGAAAGCTGCATGGTCGGCGCCAGTCACTGGCAAGAGGGCGGCAAAGTAGGGCAGCTGCCCGGTGCCAAACCGCGATTCTTTTTCGCCCCGGGGCAAATCGAAAAGCGTAATAAAGAATGGGGCCCAGGTGTTGCCATGATGAAAGCAACAGCAGCCAGTGCAGAAGTTGCGGCACTGATTACCGATGATATTAAGGTTGAATGGGTTCAGGGCGTAGAGAGTCTCAGCCAGCATTGGGTAAAATTGTTGGATAACAAAATTCCTCCAAGCACCGGCTTAATGGTGTCGCTACTTTAAAACGCAGTACGTTTATAAGCACAAAAAAGGCACCTCATTAGAGGTGCCTTTTCGTTTGCGGGTTAGGGACTTTCTGTCAATGCGATAGCTCAAAAGCTATAACGTCAAACCACCATCAACCACAATACATTCTCCATTGGTGTAGCTGGCCGCATCCGATACTAGATACAAAACCGTACCCGCCATCTCTTCGGGTTCAGCATGACGGTGCATAGGAATAGTCGCAATCGCCTGATTGTAAATTTTTTCATCGCTGAAAAGGGCGCCGGCAAAGGCCGTTTTGGTCATGCCTGGAAGCAGGGCATTCACACGAATATTATGTTGGCCACATTCTTTGGCAAAGGCTTTGGTCATATTCACAACGGCTGCTTTACTAATAGAATAGATACCCTGTAACGGGCCAGGCTGCAGCCCATTAATCGACGCCGTGTTCACAATAGAACCGCCGCCGTTATCGCGCATCATCTTGCCGCCTTCAATACACATAAAGAAATAGCCGCGAATATTCACATCTACTGTTTTAGTGTAAGCGCCGAGATCAGTATCCAAGATATCACCAAAGTAAGGATTGGTTGCCGCATTATTAATCAGGATATCCAGCTTACCGTGCACCTGTTTTATATGTGTAAAACAGGCTTCAATATCGCCCATATTGCCCACGTGGCAAGCGAGGGCCTCAGCACTGCCGCCAGCAGCAATAATGGCATCAGCAACAACCTGGCAGCCATCTATTTTGCGGCTCGAAACAATCACATGAGCACCCTGTTCTGCAAGTAGCTTAGCTATAGCTTCGCCAATACCGCGACTAGCGCCGGTGACTAATGCAACTTTTCCTGTTAAATCAAATAGCTTGGTACCCATGGTTTTCTCCAATTAGTTATTATTATTTTGAATCTGTTAGCTGCTGTAGATGAACCGAAATAGCCGGTCTCATCAGATTGCGAATAGTACTGTAAGTATTGCGGTCCTTACTGGCGAGTGTTTTAGCCAGTTCAAAGGCCGCAGCCTGTAATGCTTCTGCAGGAAAAATCGCCTCGACAATATTGAGCGCAACACATTGCTCGCCAGTATAGGCAACCCCGGTTAACATCATATTTTTAAGGGCATGCTTATTGGGAAGCAGATGCACAATATCGTTAGTAACCTGAGTAAAAGGAATATTAATATTCACTTCCGGAAAACAAAAACGACCGCGATCAGACCGCATAATACGGTAGTCCGCTGCAGCGGCTAAAATACCACCGCCGGCGTAGGCATTGCCATTAATGCAGGCCACCGTAGGGGCGCTAAGTAATGCAAAACGGCAGAGTAAGGTTTCAAACACAATCAAGAATTCCGCTTTTCCCGCAGAATCCTGCTGGGTAAGCCAATCTAAATTAATCCCTGTCGAAAACGTCTTTTCGTGCTCACTGGTAAGCACAAGCGCAGTGTTGCCCTTATATGCCTCAACAGTATCCAAGGCCGCCAAATACTCCCTAACAACAGGCGTGGTAAATCTATTGTCATCGTCGCCGTTGCTCAGGATCAGAAAATGGATGCCGTCTTTAAGGGCAAGATTCATTGTAGTCATGTTTTAAACTTCCTGTTGAAGAGCCTGTATAAATGGGGTTTTAAAAGCCTGCGCTTTTAGCCAATATCTGCTGATAAAACTCCGAGTCTAGTAATTCATACGCGCTCGATTTTGGTTTTCTCACATACACCGGCTGATCAATTTGATCCAGATGGTAAGCCTCTTTCTTCAGTGCACCTTTCACTAACTTAAAGGTGCCCGTAGTATCTTGTTCTTCCTCAATTCGCACAAACACCGGCCTGGCAAAACTGGGGAGCTCTCGCTCTGCATATTCAGAAAATGCCTTCGCATCAAACTCAACACCCTGTAATAAAGTGATGGCAGCCATACCGGCTCTGCCCTCAGCGCCAGGCACTTCTACGCCATACACATTGCTAATTTCTACCTGGTCACAGGCATTAAGAATCTCGCCAACTTCATTGGTTGAAACATTCTCAGAGCGCCAGCGAAAGGTATCACCAACACGGTCCACAAACTGAAAGTGGGGCAGTCCCATCGCAAAGCCGACATCAATCTGGCGGACCAAATCACCGGTATTAAACCAGCGATCGCCTGGCTCAATAACATCTGCAAGCACCTTCTCATCAGAGGCCTTTTTACTTTTATAGCCGTCAAACTTATAGCGATCATCAATCTTGCCCAGCAGCAAACCAGCTTCGCCAAGGGGTACTTCAATCAGCTTGCCTTCGCTGTCGGTAACAATTTCATCCTCATCCACATCGTATTGCACAAGCAGCAAGTCAGCCGAGCTAGTGCCAATGGTGTCATCCTTATTAAGGATATTAAGAAACGTCACATTACTTTCACTGGCACCGTAAATTTCACAGATGCGATTAACCGCAAAGCGATTGCGGAAATCGCCCCAGACATCCGGGCGCAAACCATTGCCGAGCATAGAGCGCATGGGATTATTTTTTTCCTCAGGGCAGGGCGGTTGCATAGCCAGATAACGGCACAGCTCACCCACATAGATAAACAGCGTAGTTTGGTGCTGCTGCACCTCAGGCCAGAAATTACTGGCCGAAAAGCGGCGGCGTAAGAACATAGAGGCGCCAGTATTAAAGCAAGTGCCAACACCCAGCATTAGGCCGGTCGTGTGGTAAAGCGGCAGACAAACATACATGCGGTCAGACTGCTTGGCCTGAAAGCCCACCTTTGCAAACGGCGGCTGTGCCGACATAATTTTGCGGTGAGGGATAATCACCGGCTTAGGAAGACCAGTAGTGCCAGAGGTAAAGATGTACTGAGCAACCTCACTGGCGCAAATTTCAAGAGTCTGGGGAAGATTGTCTGTCGGCATCTGAGGCAGGGTCGCACTAAAATCCATGGCCCAGCTAGGAACCGTACCACCCGCCGCCTTATCGCCAACCCAGAGATAGTCTTCATCGACCAACCCTAGCTCTGCCTTAACGCCAGCAATAGACGCCTGAAGCTCTTCACCTACCAGACACTTCTTCGACTCAATGGTGTTAATGCAGTGAGCCAGAGGTCTATCGGTAAGGCCGGTATTAATTAAGCCCGCTACAGCTCCTAATTTAGCCAGCGCCACAATGCTGCACAGCAGTTCGATGCGGTTTTCGATAACGACAGCCACTGTGTCGCCGCGCTGCACACCCTGCTTGGCAAGGCCATGAGCAAACTGATTGGTAAGGGCGTTAAACTCCGCCCAATTAAGCGCTGTGCCCTCGAACAGGATGGCCGGCTTGCTGGGATACCGCGCAGCCGTGTCCTGAAACATCAGGCCCAATGAGGTTTTGTCATCGTTACTGGGTGGTTTAAAGAAGATTAGCGTCGGAGCGCTCTTCATAAAGTTGTAAAGCACTCGAAAGAACTCGATGGTCTTAGTCATTACTTGCCCCTGACGTAAATCTAATTATTATTGGGTGGATATTTGGTGTTGAGACTCTGGCATTTATTATGGCATTGAATGTGACAATATAAAACCCAATAACCGTTTCCAGAGTATATCGGAGTTAATTTGATTTCTGTGGGATCTAAGGGCAGAAAGCGCGTCCCACTGGTCATAGGTAAACAGCCCCGAGCCATAGAATGTCTTGAACTAGAAACAGCCCTGAGCCATATACAGCACTTAGCAGTAATAGGCCCTTAGCGGTAGAAGGCCCTGAGTGGTAAAAGGCTCTGAGCGATAAATAGCCCCAAGTAGCCACTCAGGAGTCGCCACCAGCATCGTATCCTGACATAATCAGTGCCAATATAAACCACAATAATAAAAAGAGAATTTATGACCGCCAACAACGCCTTATTTCAACCCTTCCAGCTCGGCAACCTAGAGCTCAAAAACCGCATCGTTATGGCACCCATGACACGTAACTTCTCACCCAACGACAACATCCCCGGTGACAACGTGGTCGATTACTACCGTCGTCGTGCAGAAGGTGGTGTGGGTTTAGTTGTCAGCGAAGGCACCTGTATCGGGCACCCTGGCGCCAGTGGCTATCCTGGCGTACCGTATTTTCATGGTGCAGCACGACTGGCAGGCTGGAAAAAAGTAGTGGATGCCGTGCATGCTGCCGGTGGTAAATTTGCTCCCCAGCTATGGCATGTAGGCGCAGTGCGCAAAGCGGGCACCATGCCCGAAGGCGATGTGCCGGGCTACGGCCCTTCAGGTATGAACGTACCGGGCAAGGTTAATCGCCATATCATGACTCAACAAGACATAGACGATGTAATTGCCGCCTTTGCCCAAGCTGCAGCAGACGCCGAAGCCATTGGTTGCGACGCAATAGAGCTACATGGCGCCCATGGGTATTTAGTCGACCAGTTTTTCTGGGAAGGCACCAACCAGCGTGAAGATAAGTACGGTGGATCACTAGAAAACCGTGGACGCTTTGCGGTAGAAATTATTAAGGCCGTACGTGCCGCCGTTAGCCCTGACTTTCCGGTTATCTTGCGTTGGTCTCAGTGGAAGCAGCAAGACTACACCGCACGACTAGCAATCACACCTGAAGAGCTAGAGCGTTTCTTGATGCCCTTGTCTGACGCCGGCGTCGACATATTCCATTGCTCGCAAAGACGCTTCTGGGAACCCGAATTTGAAGGTAGCGATTTAAACCTAGCAGGTTGGACGCAAAAAATTACCGGCAAGCCCGCCATCACCGTAGGCAGCGTAGGCCTAGATGCCGACTTTACCCCAAAACCGGGCGAAGCCACCTTTAGAGAAGCCGATCCAGCAAGCCTCGACGAGTTGTTGCGCCGCATGGACGGACAAGAATTTGACCTAGTAGCCGTAGGCCGCGCACTAATATCCAACCCAGCCTGGGTAGATATGGTGCAGGGCGAGCGCCACGACGAATTAAAGCCATTCCGAAAAGAACATTTAGCAGCGCTCATATAATCCGAATTAATTTAACCGGCATACAGTGACTCAATAAAATATAAAAACAAATAACGGGAGAAACCCTTTGGAACTTCAAGACAAGATCGTAGTAATCACCGGTGCCGGCAGTGGCATTGGTCGCGCACTCGCCATTCGATTTCATGCCGAAGGCGCCAAGAAAATCGTCTGCACCGACATCAATCTCGCTAATGCCGAAGAGACCGCCGCCATGGTCAATGGCGTTGCCATGAGCAGCGACGTCGCCAAAGAAGAAGATATTATTCGCGTTATCGAAGACACCGAAGCCAACATCGGTCCCATCGACCTGTTCTGCTCCAATGCAGGCGTCGGCTTTGGCGAGCGCATCGATTCACCCAACGCAGAATGGCAAGCCATCTGGGATATCAATGTAATGTCTCATGTCTATGCCGCACGTCACCTAGTGCCGCGCATGGTCGCAAGAGGAGGCGGTTATTTTCTTAACACCTCATCTGCCGCAGGCCTGCTCAACCAAATTGGTGGCGCCGCCTACGGTGTTACCAAGCATGCCGCCGTCGGTTTTGGCGAATGGTTAGCCATTCACCATAAACACGAAGGTATTAAGGTTTCTATGCTTTGCCCGCAGGCCGTGCGCACCGCCATGACCGCCGTAGAAAACGACGCCGTAGCCGCAGCCGCCAACGACGGCATGATCGAACCAGAAGAGCTCGCCGACACCGTAGTAGAAGAGCTACGTAACGAAAGCTTCTTGATACTGCCGCACCCGGTTGTACTGGAATATATACGCAATAAAGCCACCAACTACGACCGTTGGATTGGCGGCATGAACAAACTAATGCAAAGAATTACCGGCATTATCAGCAAATAAAAAAGCGAGGGGAGAATAAGATGGGTTTTGAAATTAGTCCAAGAGCAGAAGACATTAACAACCGTTTAAAAGCGTTTATGGATGAGCATATTTATCCGCGCGAAAAAGAGTACGAAGAATTCACCGGCGACCATAATAACTTATGGCAGTACCCAGATTGGTATCAGGGCCTAAAAGACGAAGCCAAAAAACAGGGCCTTTGGAATCTGTTTCTACCGGCAGAATACAAACCCTGGAGCCCAGGCCTCACCAATCTAGAAATTGCCCCCATGTTCGAAACCATGTCCAGAGTGGCCTGGTCGCAGCAGATATTTAACTGCAACGCCCCCGATCGCGGCAACATGGAAGTACTCGCCAAATACGGCACCCCAGAGCAGCAAAAACAATGGTTAGAGCCCCTGTTAGCAGGCGAAATTCGTTCCGCCTACGCCATGACCGAACCCGATGTCGCCTCATCAGACGCCACCAACATGGAACTGCAGATTGAACGCGACGGCGACGAATATGTATTAAACGGCCGCAAGTGGTGGACCACCAACGTCATCGGCTCCGCCTGTAAAATCATGCTAGTCATGGGTAAATCCAACCCAGGCGCACCGCGTCACCAACAGCACTCCACCATACTGGTACCCACAGACACCCCAGGCGTAGTTATGTCTCGCCCGCTCAAAGTATTCGGCGAATACCACTCTCCCGGTGGCGAAGGCGATATGCTCTTCACCAACGTGCGCGTACCCGTGAGCAACCTAATTCTGGGCGAAGGCCGAGGCTTTGAAATTGCACAGGGCCGTTTAGGACCCGGACGTTTTCAGTACGCCATGATGTTTGTTGGCATGGCCCAGCGCAGCCTAGAGCTCATGTGTGAGCGCGCCCAGGCACGAGTAGCCTTTGGTGAGCAGCTGAGCAAAAAGACCAGCGTACAGCACGAAATCGCACGCAGTCGCTGTGATATCGAACAGTGTCGCCTGCTAGTGCTAGCCGCCGCAGAAAAAATGGACAAGTACGGTATCGACGGCGCAAGAGAAGACATCTCCATGCTCAAAATCGTCGCACCCAAAATGTGTGAAGACGTCTCCAGCCGCGCCATGCAAATCTTTGGCGGCATGGGTGTATGCCAAGACACACCACTGGCCCACATCTGGACGACCAGCAGATTCTGCCGTATCGCCGATGGCCCAGACGAAGTGCATATGTCACAGCTAGCCAAAATGACCATGCGCTCACTCAACAGACAGGCTTAGGCCTTATTGCGAAAAGCGGGCCCAGCCCGCTAATCGTAAACAAAGTATAGATAGGAGTTTAAAATGACTTTTTCATCCAACGTATTAAGCATCGAAAAGCAGGGCCAAGTAGGCATCGTATGGCTAGACCGCGAACCTAAATACAACGCACTATCCACCGAGCTATGGTCAGCCATACCCCATTCCCTAGATGCCCTGTGCGAAGACACCGAGATCGGCGCAATCATTCTAGCCGGTCGCGGTAAACACTTCTGTGCCGGTATCGATTTAGCCGAAGATGGCCTAAGTGCACACAAGCATGCCAAAGCCCGATCCAAAGCCGAAGCCAATATTCGCCAGCTGGGCAACACGCAAAAATTTCAAGCAGCGATTAGCTCCCTTGCCGAATGCGCATTGCCCGTAATCGCCGTAGTGCAGGGCTTCTGCTTAGGCGCCGGTGTAGACCTAATCACCGCCTGCGATATCCGCATCGCCAGCGCCTGCTCAGTCTTCAGCGTCCGCGAAACCCGCCTAGGCCTAGTGGCCGACGTAGGTACATTGCAACGCCTACCCAAGATACTAAACGCAGGCCATGTCGCCGAACTCGCTTACAGCGGAAAAGATATCAAAGCCGACCGCGCCGAGAAAATTGGTTTGGTAAACGACGTTTACGAGTCCGCCGAAGCCACCATGGCCGCAGGGTTAGAATTGGCCAACGACATCGCCAGCAACTCACCCATGGCCGTAAGAGGCACCAAGTTTATCTTGCGCCAGTCAGAAAACCTCACCGACCAGCAGAGCCTAATGGTCAATGGCATGTACACCATGATGACCAGTTTGGAATCCAATGATTTGCAAGAAGGTATACACGCCTTTGCAGAGCGTCGACCAGCGAAGTTTACCGGGACTTAAAACAACCGTCATTCCGACAGAGCGACCGCCTTTCAATGTCATCCCGACAGAGCGGAGCGACGAGGGATCTCAAAACAGATCTCTCGCTTCGCTCGACATGACAGAGTTCTAAACATCCCAAGCGTTCCAATCATCAATCCCGCTATTGCCTATGCAGAGTTTTACCAAATCCCAGACACAAAAAAGGGGTAACACAAGTCACCCCTTTTTCTTTTACGATGCACTTAGTAGGGTGCACTTATAAAGTGTACTTACTTAATAAGACATATCCCGAGTAGCATTCAGCAACCCTGGAAACTGCTCTCCAACCTTGGCTAAACCATAGGTCACCCAGTACTCAATCTTTTGCACAAATGTCATCTCAAGCATTTCTGGTAGACGCTGTTGCTGTCTGTCTAGGTAGGCGTGAATGGCTTCGGCATCTTCTAAAGTGTTGGTTTCGTAGAAGCCGACCATGCCTTTGTGCGATCTTGAGCCGCCGAGCACGATGCCGGTGAAGTCGATGTGAGTCTGTTCGCTCATGTAGCGTAGGTCTGGCACTACGTAGTTGCTTTTGGCGCTAAGGCCGTGGCAGGAGCCGCAGTTGTGGCCGTAGAGTTCTTCACCTTTGCGGATAACTTCTGGATCGGTATTCGCTTCGTGGCCCAGTGCCAATATGGTGGCTAGGCTTTCGTCGGCGAGGTCGGCTGTTTGACCGAAGTCACCTAGCTTGAATACGAGCAGTTTGTTTTGGTTGACCTTGTTGCGCTTTAGCTCGTCACCGATGGTAAGCATTACGGTACCGCCACTGCCTTGGGCTACGGCGATGTATTGCTCGCCATCTAGCTCGTAGGTCATGGGGCCGGCTAATACTGCACTGTCGGACTGGTACTGCCACAGACGGTCGCCGTTGTCGGCGTCATAGGCGGCGAATGTGCCTGTGCCCATCCCTTGGAAGACGAGGTCGCCGGCGGTGCTTAATACGCCACCGTTGGCTGGCTTGTCGTGATGTACTTTCCAGGCGGCTTCTTGTTTAACAGGGTCCCATGCGAGGAGTTCACCCCAGATCAATGCGTCGGCAGATGCTTTGCCGGCTACCCAGCTTTTGGGGTCTCTTGATTGGTTTAGATCGACGCCGGTGTTCCAGCGGTTGAGCTGGTACTTTACGGTTTTTTGCGCGCTAAAGAAGTGGGGGATGTTCTGGGCGGGTATGTACATCAGGCCAGTTTTGGGACTGAACGACATTGGCTGCCAGTTGTGTGCGCCATAGGGCGATGGCCAGATGTAGCTGCCGCCATTGCTCTGGTAGTCGGCGTATTCGGTTTCTACGGGTCTGCCGGTTTCCATGTCGATGTGGCTGGCCCAGGTGACTTTGGCGAATTTCTCGGCAGAGAGTAGTTCGCCGGTTACGCGGTCGAGTACATAGAAGAAGCCGTTCTTTGGCGCCTGCATGATGACTTTGCGTTGTTCGCCATTGATTTCTAGTTCGGCGAGGGTGAGCTGCTGTGTGGCGGTGTAGTCCCAGTTATCTTTGGGGGTTACCTGATAGTGCCAGACATATTCGCCGGTATCGGGGCGCAGTGCGACGATTGAGCTAAGGTAGAGGTTGTCGCCACCACCGGGGCTGCGTAGGTCACGGTTCCACGGGGAGCCATTACCTGTGCCAATGTAGAGTAGGTCTAGTTCTGGGTCGTAAACGAGGGAGTCCCATACGGTTCCGCCGCCACCACCGAGTTTGTGCCATTCGTCGCCACCCCAGGTTTTAACCGCTGCGTCGAGGGCAGGGTGCTCTTGGGGTTTGCTTGGGTCACCGGGTACGGTGTAGAAGCGCCATAGCTGGTCGCCGGTGGCGGTGTCGTAGGCGGTGATGTAGCCGCGTACGCCAAGTTCTGCGCCGCCGTTACCGATAATTACTTTGCCGTCGACTACGCGAGGTGCGCCGGTAACACTGTAGTTGCTGTTGTCTGGGGTGGTTTCTATTACCCAGTTGGCTTCGCCGGTTTCGGCATTCAGGGCCACTAGACGTCCGTCTAAGGTGCCGAAGAATACTTGTAGGCCTGTTTCTTCATCGCCTTGCCAGAGTGCTACGCCGCGGTTTACTGCACCACAGCAAGTTTTAATAAGGTGGTCTTTGGGGACTTCGGCATCGTAGTGCCATAGCTGTTCGCCGGTTCTGGCGTCTAGGGCGTGCACATGGCTCCAGCCGGTGCTCACGTAAATTACGCCGTTGTGGACGAGGGGCGTGGCTTCCATACCGCGGGCGGTATCAAATTTAAACGACCAGGCTAGATCTAGTTCGTCGACGTTGTCGCGATTCACTTTATCTAACGGGCTGAAGCGTTGCTCTTTGTAGCCGCGGCCGTAATTAAGCCATTCTGTGCCTGGGTCTGAAATAGACTGTTCGTTGACTACGGTTGGCTCGGCTATTGCTGCGCCGCTCATGCCTAACAGTAGTAGTGCGCTAAAGATAAGTCGCGATGACATAGGTGTTCCCCGTTTGGTGCTGCTCATTTTTATTATTGATGCCTTTCTATTACAGGCTTTTTGTCTTTCTTCTTTTTGTTTAGGTTCTATTTCGGTTGCAAGGCCATTTCTATGAATTGCATACGGTCCTGACCGAAAAACATATCACTGCCAACGAACATGGTTGGCGCACCAAAGCAGCCTTTGGCGACGGCGGCTTCGGTATTACTGATGAGTGCTGCTTTTACATCTGGGTCTTGGGTGCTGGCAATAATGCTTTGGGCATCGAGGCCTGCGTCGGTTAATACCCGAGCGACCACGTCCAGTTCACCCATGTTTTCTCCATTGACCCATACGGCGTCAAATACGGCTTCTACGTAGGCGCTGAAGTGGTCTTGGCCCAGTGCTGCGACGGCGCCGCGCATTAGGTTTAGGGTGTTGATGGGAAAGTGCGGGTTAATGTTCAGCGGCACCTGATACAGAGCGGCAAAGCGCGGTAGGTCTTGGCCCATCATGTATTTGCCTTTGGCGGCGACCATCACGGGAGACATGTTGCCGGTGGCTTTAAATAGGCCGCCGAGCAGTATGGGTTTGTAGTCGAGGGTGCAGCTGTACTGGCTTTGCAGTTGCTGTAGGCGTTTGTGCGCGAGATAGGCGGTGGGGCTGCCGAAATCGAAATAGAATTCTATGGTTTTGCTCATGTTAAGCGCTCTTTACTAGGATCTTTAATAGAACCTTTGATAGCACTTGAGTATCTGGCTAGCGAGAGTTTGTGTAAACCGTAAACAATGACTAATGGGTATCTGTGGAGGGGCGTTAGGGGGCTATTTTTGGTGCACTATTTTTTAAGACGCTATTTTTTTAGGGCGCTGTTTTTTTACGGCATTATTTTTTAGGATGCTACTTTTTAGGATGCTATTTTCTAGGTACTAATAGTTCAAGCATTTCTACAATAATCACAATGCTGTCTTCTTTGCTGAGCTTTTGTGTATCGCGGAGGCGATTCCAGGTTTCGAAGGAGGCGATGGCATCAACTGCTTCTCGTTTGTTGGCTGGCAGGTCTTTTAACTCTGGCAGCCAAAGGTCGAGATCTTTACGCAGCTTATTTTGGTTTATGGCGTAATTTTTACGAATAACCGCTGAGTTCCACAGACGTCCGCGGGTTGATAGCAGCATGTTGCCGATGGTTTCGTAGGCTTCGGCATGGTATTCGGTGGCGTGGAGTATGCGTTCGTTTAAGGTGCCTTCGCGATTGCCGCCTAAGAACAGACCGCGGTACTGGTCGCGGCTTATTTCGTTGGCGGTTTCGAAGATGCTTTCCATGTCTTCGAAGTGCCTGAATACTGAGCGAATGCCTACTTTGGCATGGTCTGCCACTTGCTGTGCGGTGGGTTGTAGGTTGCCTTCATGGATCAGGTGAAGCATAGACTCGATAATAAGTCGGCGGCTGCGGTCACTGCGTAGGCGACGGCCGTCGGGCTTGAGGTCTGTGCTGTTGTCTTCTGACTCTTCTAACATAAGGCAATACTTCAGTGGGTGGTTAGAGCGCTGGATAAGGCAGCATAGCTGGTCTCAGCGCTGGTCTTAATTTTGGCACAGTTCCGGTGTTGTTGCCATTTACAATTTGGCCTCGACTTCGATGATATCGGTGCTGTTGGCGGGCAGCGAGAACAGAACGCCGTCTTGACCGAGGGTATAGTCTTGAAAAATATCATCCACGCCTTCTAACCAGGCGGCTTCTGAACCGGGTATTACTAGAGGCGGTACCACGTGGTAATACAGTAGGTGGCCCACTTCTGCGTCTCGGGCAATTTCTGCCGCTTCTGTGGGTGTGGCGTGGTAGTCGTGAATATCACCAAATATCTTGGCTAAGCTGAGATTGCCTGAGGCCAAGGCGCCACTGCCCATGGCATTGACCATGGTGGTTGATAGGGCTTCGTGGACTAGCAGGTCTATGCCCTTGGCAAACTGCTGCAGGTTGGCGGATTTCTTGGTGTCGCCAGACACGAGTGCGGTGCGCCCTTTATAGGTGAACAGGTAGGCCACGGCGGGTGTTATGGGGAAATGGTTAACGCTGAGCATTTCTACGGTTAGGCCATCTTGCTGGTAAACAGTGGTAAGCACGCCGTTCTCTGGTTGGGGAAAGCTGACGGCGGTCATGCCAGCGCCGCTTAGGGGTGTGGCTGCATCTCCATGATGGTCGTTGCGATACACCGAGTCGCGCTGATAGGCGCTGTTAAAGCCACTCACTATGTCGGCTACGCCTTCTGGGCCATAAATATTGAGTGGGCTGTTATGACCGCCGCCGGCCCAACGTAGGGTAGCAACTTCACCGAGACCGTCGATATGGTCGGAATGGAAGTGGGTGAGAAAAACCCCTTCAATTTGGCCTATGTCGAAGCCCATACGGCCCATGTTTCTAATGCCATTGCTGCCAGCATCGAGCATAAATAATTTACCGGCGGCCACGACCACCACGCAGGGCCCTGAGCGAGTGGCTGCGGGCATGGGGCCACCGGCGCCACAGAGGCCAATATGCAGGCCGTCGCCGAGTTCCTCTATTTTGTTGGTGGACAGGTTGGCTTCCATTGCGGCGGGCAGAATACGCAGGGCAATATCACCCCGTTGGCTGTAGATGGCTAGGCTGACAATGATTATTAGGGCGGCGAGGACGGTGCGTTTTTTCATGGACAGTTCCGATTATTATTTAACGGTATGGGCGAAGGGTGACATGATGGCATGCATTGTGTCAATATATTGCCCGTGCTAAAAACATGAGAAGCACAGGGGAAATATACTCCCTAAAAGTGCTTACAAGCAGTACTCAAAAGCAGCACTAATAACAGCACTTAATAACAGCACTCAATAATAAAGGTTGCTCCCCTATGACTCTATCTCTGCCCATTCAGCTTATTGGTTCTCCGCCGTCACCTTATACGCGCAAGATGATTTCGATTCTGAGATACCGGCGCATTCCCTATAGTCTGACCTGGGGTGACCCGGGTACTGAGTTGACAAAGATGGGAATTGCCAAGCCTAAGATTGGGTTTTTACCGACCTTTTTGTTGCCGGATGAGGCGGGGGCGTTGCAGGCGGTCTGTGATTCAACGCCGATTATTCGTCGCTTGGAGTCGGAGATAGAGGGGCGCTCGGTGATTCCAACGGATCAGGCGCTGGCGTTTATTGATTATCTGCTGGAAGACTTTGCCGATGAATGGTGTACCAAGTATATGTTCCATTATCGCTGGCACTTTGATGAGGACGCCGATAATGCCGGTACCTTGCTGCCGTTGAACCAGATGGTTGATATGGGCACCGAGCAACTTAATCACTTTAAACCTTTTATTACTGATCGCCAGATAGGGCGATTGCATGTGGTGGGATCGAACGATGTGACGGCACCGGTGATTGATGCCAGCTATCGACGGTTACTCTCCGCCATGGAGCTCCATCTAGAGCAGCAGCCCTATTTACTGGGCAACCGCCCGGGGGCGGCAGACTTTGCCCTGTATGGGCAGTTTTCTCAGCTGGTTGGGTTTGATCCAACGCCTAGGGCGATTGCCCATAAACTTTCACCCCGCACTGTGGCCTGGACGGGTTTGATGGAAGATCAGACGGGGCTGGAGCCTCAGGACAGCGATTGGGTCGCGATTGAAGATTCAGGTTCAGGCCTGAAGGCGATTCTTACCGAGGTAGGACGTGTTTATCCGACCGCATTATTGGCCAATGCGGCGGCACTGCAAGCGGGTGAGAAAACTTGGGAAGCGCAGATTGATGGCTGTCGTTGGACCCAGCAGACGTTTACCTATCAGGGTAAGTGCCTGCAGTGGATCAATGAGCAGTATCGCGCTCTTAATGAGCAGGATAGAGTGCGGGTAGATGAATTGCTGGCCGGTACGGGCTGTGAAGCTCTAATATTCTAAAGCGCTAAAGCTCTAAAATACAAGGTTAATGGCACTTACTTAACGCAGGAATAACAGATGGCCAAGCAATTTAAAGAACAGGGTGGCGCCGCCACTATGGACCCAAGTCCTTGGTTTCGCTGGCTGTCGTCTGCGGTGATAAGGCGCCTTATGACGCCTGGGCACCTAGTCACAAACCGTCGAAAGTTTGAGCAGCAGCGGACTAAGGATGGGCGCAAGCATGTGGTGGAGTACTTCCATCAGATTGATGATGGTTACAGTCACCTTGCCGCTCAGGCGCTGAAGTCTTTGGCGGCGCGCTATGATATTGAACTGCGCTGTCATCTGGTGAGTGGCCCCCAGGGTAAGAACTCCGCTGAGCCAGAGCTGCTGATTGGTCTGTCTCGTTATGACTCAAGTCTTATTGCGCCGGAGTACGGCCTTAACTTTCCCAAACAGACGGGTGCCCCTAAACCGACTCTGCTTGAACTGGCGTCGATGATTTTGGCGGCCCAAACCCACGAGAGTTTTATTCACTGTGCGGCGGCGGTAGGTGATGCGCTGTGGGGGGGTGATGTTAAGCAACTTAAGGCCTTGGCAAAAGAATACGGTGAAATGCCTAAGAGCGACTTAGCGGCAACGCTGGAGGCTGGCAATGCTCACCGAGCTGCGTTGAAGCATTATTCCGGTGGGATGTTCTATTACGGCGAAGAATGGTACTGGGGCGTTGACCGACTGCATTATCTGGAGACGCGTTTAGGGGAACTGGGCGCTGACTTACAGCCACAGCAGCCGCTGGTAATGCCAAGACCAACCCGCGTTGCGGCTGATTTAAAAGATACCGGCACCCTAACCCTTGAGGTTTACCCCTCGTTGCGCAGCCCCTATTCGGCGATGATATTTGATCAGGTAGTTGCCTTGGCTAAGAACACCTGTGTCACCCTCAGTGTTCGCCCGGTGTTGCCCATGGTAATGCGCGGTGTACCGGCAACCCGAGAAAAAGGCCTGTATATTTTCTCTGACGCCTGCCGTGAGGCCCGTTACGACAAGGTGCGCTTCGGTAATTTCTACGATCCTATTGGTGAGCCAGTAAGGCGCTGCTATTCGCTTTATCCCTGGGCCTGTGAACAGGGCAAGGGAACTGAGCTACTGTCGAGCTTTCTGCGTGCCGCCTTTACTGAGGGCGTTAACACTAATAATGATAGGGGTCTGCGTAAGGTAGTAGAAGCTGCCGGTCTGGACTGGGCTGTGGCCAAAACGATTGTTGTTAACGACGGCTGGCAGCAGTCCCTCGAGGAGAATCGCTTGGCTATGTATGAGGCGGGCCTGTGGGGGGTGCCGAGCATGCGCCTGTTAGATGAAAAGGGCGATGAGCTGCTGGCACTCTGGGGTCAGGATAGGCTGTGGTTATTTGCGCGCGAGATTCAGCGGCAATTGGCTGCGCGCCAGAAGTAGGTTCGTTCTTTGTGGTGCTAGGGGCCTCTATTAAGACGGCTCTAACAGATGCTCCCAATTTTCTAACAGCTCACGGTTGTCATTATTCCAGGGATGAAAGTCTTCTTTAAAGTAGGTTTTGTACTCTGGCCATAACGAGCGAATGATTCCTTTCTTACCCAGTAAGAACTGATAGCCACTCTTGAGCGTTCGCCATTTCCACAGCTGCTTGTCATGACTCAACATTCTCAGTGCATTCGACAGGGCATCGAACAAAAAGTAAAAGGTGGTTAGGCGCATCATGGTTTTACGCATCTTAAAGCGTCCACCGACCTGAGTATAAACATCGTAGGCCACGGACTTATGTTCGAGCTCTTCGGTAGCATGCCATAGCCACAGTTCTTTAATCTGGGTGTCTGCGTTGCCCAACAGCCAGCCTTGCAATAGTTTTGCGGCCATAATGGCGGTGAGATGTTCGGCGCCGGCAGTGGAGGCCAGAATCATTTTCGCCGAGGCACGTTTTTTACCTAGGGCGACTCGCTTTACATAGGGCAGTTCTAGCTTTTCAAGATTATAACCACGCTCTGCACAGAGCATTTCATTGAAGTTTTGGTGTTCGCGGCGATGGACAGATTCCTGACCATAGAAGCTTTTCATTTCGGCTTTGAGCTTGGTGTCGGTGATTGCACTGTCGAAGGCTTTAACACTGTCGATAAAGGATTTTTCGCCGATGGGGAAGCTAATGCTCATGCTGTTAAAAAAGGCAGTTTTAAATGGATCGTTATCCAGCCAGTCGGTACCGAGCTTGCTGGCTAAATCAAAATGGCGATTGCGCACTTCAATTTCAAGGCCTTCTGGCATTCTCGACGCTTCTCTTAATGAAGTGCCTAATGGCGTATCTAATGGAGTGTGTAAAGTAGTCATGATGTGACCTCTTTATGTTATTTAACCTTAGCTAACGCTCAGCTGAGTGACTGCGGCAATTAAAGCAATAAGCAGTGGCACTAAGAGCTTTGGGCCGCCAACAACAAACCAAGGTGAGGCGGGAAAGGCGAACGTTTTGTCTAGGGCGCTCAACTTTAATTCATGATGCTCGCTGCCAATCGTGGCAGGTAATATTTCCATCAGGTCACGGCGACTGCGGTAGCGGACCATGCCTGCGGCAGTCCAGTTGTCGAATTCTTGGCAGGCAACATTTTCGATATTGCCGCTGGCGGCGCGGGCGATAAGTATTGGGTGACCTGCTTTGCGCAGCAGTTGGCCGAGAAATATCTTCTGATAGGCATTCAGATTTTTACTCGACTCTTTGCGCGGCTTGGCCAGCTCAAGCAGATTGACCATCACAAAGTCTTTGCCGTCATCATTGGCCAAAAAATGGCGCAGATGAGATTTTCTCGTCTCATCGACCAGACCGGCGTCGAGGATGGCCATAGTACTTTCAATCTCAGCGGGGGTGACCCTGGATCTAAAGCCGATATACCAGCAGTAGAATAGGGCATAGGTGAGCAGCGCTATTAGCCAAATTAACGTGGGTGACATAATGTTTCCCTCAGTAAAATAATCTTGGCACAGACTATGCCATTATACAACGAAATATTCGGCATGCAGTGGGGCTATGGTATTAGGGCTATATCTCTAGCCTGGTACTTTAACTAGAACGATTTCTAGCGAGCAAAAAGCTATCCAGCAAGGCCGTAATCGACAGTAATATCAGGCCCATAATCAAACGCATATCTCCCAGATAGATACTGGTTTCTATTGGATAGGCAATGGTTTTATCCAGCGCTGCCAGCTTAAACGCATGGCGGCCTTTGAGGCTAGGGTTGGCAATAAGGTCCATAAAGGTGCGGCGACTGCGGTAACGAAATATTGCACCGTCGGTCCATTGCTCCGCATTTTCGATACCTACATTGTCGAGCACGGTATAGGCCGCCTCGCCAAAAATCACCGGATGGCTGGCGCGCTTAAATAGCTCTGGGTACATATGCTCCATATACCGATCCATTAGCTGCTGGGCAGACTCTCCGGGTTCTGCGCCCTCTATATCTGGCGGATTGTCATTCATATCCAGTGCATTGAGCATTAAAAACTGTCGGCCACTGTCGTTGCGTAAGAAGGTTTCAATGTAGGCCACTGTGCTGGGGTCGCTGCCGTTCTGGGTCATGGTAACGACAAACTGGTCGACTTCGGCATCGCTTAGGGGCCCAGAGAAATCTGTGTACCAAAACACAAAGGCGGCGTAGACGAGGGCACTTGAGAGCCATATTTTTGATCTTTGGGTCATTGTAAATCTCCGTTTTCACCCTTAGCCATGCTCTTTGCCAAATCCTCAGCCATAGTCTCGATGAAGAGTGTTTATAAATTGGTAACCGCACAGTCATTAATGCCTAAGGCGACAATAAAACCTCTAGGTTAAACTATCCTTTGAATTACGATAATATAATGGCATTATTAATGTCAATATATTCCCATAACAACAATTATAAGAGAAGAGAACTAGCTATGGTCGCACTCACTACAATGGTTGATTACAACGTCGAACAGGGCGTTGCAGTGTTAACGCTAAATAATCCACCGGTAAATGCTTTGAGTCAGGGTGTTAGGCAGGGCCTGAAAGAGGGTGTAGAGAAGGCACTTGCCGACGACAGCGCCACAGCTATTCTTATCTATTGCGAAGGTCGTACCTTTATAGCCGGTGCTGACATCTCTGAATTTTCTTCAAAACCTATGGGCCCTGACTTCCATGCGGTGCTAAGCACCATGGATGCTTCGGCTAAGCCGATTGTTGCTGCTATTCACGGCACTGCCTTAGGCGGCGGTCTTGAAACCGCTCTGTGCTGTAACTATAGAGTCGCTGTGCCTAGCGCTAAGTTTGGGCTGCCAGAAGTTAACCTCGGCCTACTGCCCGGTGCTGGCGGTACTCAGCGTCTTCCTCGTGTTGTAGGTGTTGAAAAGACGCTAGCCATGGTGACCACTGGTGTTCCTATCGGCGCTGCCGAAGCCTTTGAATTGGGTTTAGTTGACCAACTAGTTGAAGGTGATTTACGCACTGAAGCGCTGGCCTTTGCGGTTGCTAAAGGCGCTCAGGGAGGCAGTCATCCGCGAGTGCGTGACAATGACGCAAAGCTCCAGAGCGCTAAAGAGAACCCAGAAATATTTGCTGCCACGCGTAAGATGCTGGCCCGTAAGACCCGTGGCTTTTTGGCCCCAGAATATAACATTCGCTGTATTGAAGCTGCTGTCAACCAGCCCTTTGATGAAGGTATGAAAACCGAAGCTAAGCTATTTGGCGAGCTGATGACGGGTCCTCAGTCTCAGGCGCAGCAGTACTTCTTCTTCTCTGAGCGTCAGGCGGCCAAGGTGCCAGGTCTGGATAAAGCGACTGAAGAACTTCCCATTACTAAGGTAGGCGTGATTGGTGGCGGCCTGATGGGCGGCGGTATCTCCATGAACTTCGCCAATGCCGGTATTCCAGTCACGATTGTAGAGACCAACCAGCCTGCGCTGGATCGTGGTCTGGCGACTATTCGCAAGAACTATGAAAATACGGCTCGCAAAGGTCGCTTAACGGCTGAAGCGGTTGAGCAGCGTTGCGGCCTAGTCACCGGCACCTTGGATATGGGTGATCTGGCTGACTGCGATCTAATTATTGAAGCAGTCTTTGAAAACATGGCCGTAAAGAAAGAGATATTTACTCGCCTCGATGGCATTGCTAAGCCGGGCGCTATTCTGGCCTCTAACACCTCGGCACTGGACCTGAATGAAATTGCCTCTGTGACTAGTCGTCCTGAGTCGGTTATTGGTCTGCATTTCTTCTCGCCTGCCAATGTAATGAAGTTACTTGAAGTGGTGCGCGGTGAGAAAACCTCTGACGCGGTAATCAAAACCGGTATGGCCCTGGCCAAGCGTATTAAAAAGGTCGCTATTCTGGTTGGTGTATGCCCAGGCTTTGTGGGTAACCGTATTCTGTTTGCACGCCAGTTTGAAGCCGCGCGTCTGGCCCTTGAGGGTGCGCCCTTTGAGCAGGTAGACAAGGTATTGTTTGATTTTGGTTTCCCCATGGGTGCTTTCCAGATGGGCGATTTGGCCGGTTTGGATCTGGGTTGGGATAAAGACAACTCTAACCCTATGGATGTTAAAGATCGTCTCTGTGATCTGGGTCGTTATGGTCAAAAGACTGGCGCAGGTTTCTATGATTACGACGACAAGCGCAGGGCAACACCCTCGGCGATTACTACCGATATGTTTGCTGAGGTTGCAGGTTCCTTGGGTATTGAGCGCGGCGAGATTTCTGATGAAGAAATTCTCGATCGTTGCACACTGCCGATGATTAATGAAGGAGCTAAGATTTTGGAAGAAGGCATTGCAGTGCGCGCCAGTGATATTGACGTGTGCTATGTCTACGGATACGGCTGGCCTGTTTATCGTGGCGGCCCTATGCACTATGCCAATAGCATGGGTCTGGATAAGGTGCTTGAAAAGTTGCGTCATTATCAGAAAGTAAGCGGCGATGATTTCTGGGCGCCGAGTGCGTTGCTGGTTTCCCTAGTGGAAAAAGGCGAGCGGTTCAAATAATCCGCTCGTTTAAAGAGCCTTAAAAAGAGCTCTACATAAAAGCATTCTATAACTAGAAATAAATTTTAAGAGGAACTGAAAAATGAAGACACGTATAACAGAACTGTTGGGCATCGAGCATCCGATTATTCAGGGTGGCATGCACCATGTGGGTTATGCCGAGTTGGCCGCCGCGGTTTCCAATGCTGGCGGTCTGGGTATTATTACTGGCCTAACTCAGGGCACCCCGGAAAAGCTGTCGGCAGAAATTGCCCGCTGCAAAACCATGACCGATAAGCCGTTTGGCGTGAATATTACTTTTCTTCCCTCTATGACACCTCCGGATTACCCGGGCCTAATTCAGTCTATTATCGACGGTGGCGTTAAGGTTGTTGAGACTGCGGGTAACAACCCGGCCCCCTATATGCCTGCCTTGAAAGAAGCCGGCATTGTTGTAATTCACAAGTGTACTGCAGTACGTCACGCACTCAAGGCTCAGTCAGTGGGCTGTGATGCCGTGTCTGTGGATGGCTTTGAATGCGGTGGTCACCCGGGTGAAGATGATATTCCTAACTTTATTCTACTGCCTAGAGCGGCGGATGAGCTGACTATTCCGTTTGTTTCTTCTGGCGGTATGGCCGACGCACGTAGTCTAGTTGCCTCTCTGGCAATGGGTGCTGAAGGTATGAATATGGGAACGCGTTTTATAGCGACTCAGGAAGCGCCTGTGCACGAAAATGTTAAGGCAGCGATTCTTGCCGCGACTGAATTAGATACTCGCTTGGTAATGCGCCCATTGCGTAATACCGAACGCGTACTTAACAACCCAGCGGTTGAGCGTTTGCTTGAAAAAGAAAAAGCCCTGGGTGCCGATATTAAAATCGAAGATATTCTTCCTGAAGTAGCCGGCGTCTATCCAAAGATTATGAAAGACGGTGATATGGATGCGGGTGCCTGGTCTTGCGGCATGGTGGCAGGTCTGATTCACGATGTACCTACGGTGAAAGAATTAATTGACCGTATTATGTCTGAAGCGGATAGCCTGATTAAGGAGCGTTTAGCGGGTCTGTAATAGCCTGATAAACCGCACTTAAAAACATTAGTTTAAAATAATAAAAAGTAAATAATAAAAAGAAGAAATTATGTCTGACGTAGATACGCTTAATGAAATGGAATTAGCCCGCTATTTAGAGGCCAATATTGATGGTTTTCAGGGGCCCTTAATCGCCAGTAAGTTTAGTGGCGGTCAGTCTAATCCAACCTTCAAAATCGATGCGGCGTCTGGCAGCTATGTGCTGCGTCGCCAACCGCCGGGCAAGCTTCTTAAGTCTGCCCATGCGGTGGATCGTGAGTACCGCGTATTGGCTGCATTGGCAGAGACCGATGTGCCGGTCGCCAAGGTTTATCATCTCTGTGAAGATCCTGAGGTGATAGGTTCCATGTTTTATATTATGGAATTCTGTGACGGTAATGTGCACTGGTCTTCGGCGCTTTCAGCTATCACTACCAATGAGTTACGCGGTCAGATGTACGACGAAATGAACCGCGTGATGGCGGCGATTCACTCGGTGGACCTAGAGAAAGTTGGCCTTACAGATTACGGAAAGCCGGGTAACTATTTTCAGCGCCAAGTCGACCGATGGTCTTCTCAGTACAAGGCGTCTGAACTAACTCCTATTCCTGAGATGGATACCTTGATTCAATGGCTAGCGGACAATATGCCAGAAGATGATGGGCGGGTATCTCTGGTCCATGGTGATTATCGTTTAGATAACCTGATGTTTGATAAAGACAACCAGCAGGTGATTGCGGTATTGGATTGGGAGCTGTCGACATTGGGACACCCCTATGCCGATCTCGCCTACCAATGCATGGGCATGCGCCTGCCGGCTGCTGAAGAGCCGGGCACCTCGTCTGGTCTGATGGGTGTAGATGTCGCGACTCTGGGCATTCCTTCAGAGCAAGAGTACGTGGCTAAGTACTGTGAGCGCATGGGACTCGATAAAATTGATAACTGGTCTTTTTATCTGGCCTTTAGCTTCTTTCGTTTGGCTGCGATTTGTCAGGGTGTTGCCAAGCGTGCTGCGGATGGCAATGCGTCTAATAAGCGTGCTAATTCTGTGGGCGCGATGGTCCAGCCACTGGCCATGAATGCAATCAACATTACTAACGAATAATAAAACCATAATTAAAAGCAATAAGAAAAAATAATAAGAAACAATAATAAGAAAAAAGACACGGACTACTCCTATGGCAATGAACAACCGCGTGACCGCATTAACTGGTACCCAGTACCCCATTATTCAGGCACCTATGGGCTGGATAGCCCGTGCGCAATTAGCGGCAGCGGTAAGTAATGCTGGCGGCATGGGTATTATCGAAACCTCTTCCGGTGAGCTGGATAATATCAAGGTCGAGGTTGCCAAAATGCGCGACCTTACCGATAAACCTTTTGGTATGAATGTGGCACTTTCCTATGTGCGCGGCACCAACATTATCGACTTCGTGATTGAGCAGGGTATCAAGTTTGTAACCACCTCTTCAGGTAGCCCAGCGGTTTGCACCAAAGAATTTCAAGATGCCGGTATTTCAGTTTTTCACGTAGTACCCACATTAGATATGGCACTTAAAGCATTAGATGCCGGTGTCGATGGTCTAATCGTTGAGGGCGGTGAAGGCGGTGGTTTTAAAAACCCCAGTCCAGTATCCACCATGGTGCTGTTGCCGTTAATTCGTTCACGCTGTGACGTGCCTATTATTGCCGCTGGTGGTATTAGCGACGGCGCTTCAATGGCCGCGGCCTTTGCTATGGGTGCCGAAGGTGTGCAGATGGGTACACGCATGCTCGCCTGTGCCGAGTCTCCCGTGCATAGCAATTGGAAAGACGCGATTGTTAATTCTAAAGAGACAGATACCGTATTTTTGAATCAGCAGGGTAGGCCAGCACTTCGTGCTCTGCGCACTGAGCGCACGGCAGCTCTTGAGCCTCAGGGTAAAATTGACGTGATGGAAAACATGGCCAACTTACAGGCACTGTATTTTGGTGGCGATATGGAAGCAGCTATTCCATTGGGTGGTCAGGTGACTGGGCGCATCGATGAAATACTGACTGCTAAGCAGGTTGTTGACCAGACTATGGCAGGCTTTGACGCGGTTATTGCTAACCTGGCTAAGCAGTATAGTTAGTCGCTGAGTGTAGCTCAGGACTCTGTTCCTAATTACAGCCCGCCATCCACCAGTCAACCGCTGCCGTTTTATGGCGCTTCTTGGGGAGAACAAAATAGAAGGTTCTCTTCATGTCGCGCTTAGGCAAACGCAGGGGCACTAGGTCCCCGGTTTTAAAGTTATTCTGCAGTACTATTTCTGACAGGCAGCCAATACCCAAGCCGGCTTCAACGGCCTTTTTGATGGCCTCGTTATGTTTGAATTCCAAATAGATATCAATCTCTGGCATCAGCCCAGTCATGGCCCGCGCAAAGGTGTGGCGCGCCCCTGACTCAGGTTCACGGAGTATCCAGCGCGCCTGTTTAATGTCTTTGTCGGTGAGGTTCTTCTTTTTCGCTAGCGGATGCTCGGGGCTACAGAAAACCACCAGTCTGTCTTCGCGCCAAGGAATAAGTTCTAGGGCTTTGTCTGTAATCTCGCCCTCAATCATGCCGATATCCACCTCAAAGTTAAGCACCTGGGCAGCGACATCGGCGCTGTTGGCCACGTTAATATCTACCTTGGCTTCAGGGTGCTCTGCTAGATAACCGGCCAGATAGGTCACCGCCAAATGATTGCCAATAGTAAAGCTGGCACCTACTTTTAAATGCCCAATATCCCCATGGCCCTGAAGTGCCTGTTCAAATTCCAGTGCATGGTCGGCAAGCAAAACCGCCTTGCTGCGCAGTGTTTTACCCACCTCATTGAGTTCGAGCTTTTTGCCCACCCGATTAAACAGGCTAATGTTATAGGCCTGCTCAAGGTTTTGCAGTGCGGCACTGGCAGCGGACTGAGACATATGTAATTTCTCTGCCGCCTTGGAGATATTTTGGTATCTGGCGATGGCGAGAAAGATATCTAACTGTCTGAGGCTGTATTTCACGGGCTCTTCTCTAAAGGTAATTGAAGTCTATATCGATTAAATCGATTATCAAGTCCATAATATCCTGTTTTACATCTATATGAAAAGCTCTTAGTATCTCGGCTCGATTTATCCCTAATAGCAAGCAACCTCTAATGGAATATGATGATGGCTGAGCAAAAGGCAACAAATGTAACCTGGCATGAGGGCGAAGTTACTCGTGAAGACCGCAATCGGTTACTGGGGCAGAAGGGCGCTACACTCTGGTTCACTGGTCTGTCGGGCAGCGGTAAAAGCACCGTGGCCGTGGCGGTTGAGCAGGCCCTTTTGCAGCGCAGCAAGCTTAGCTATCGCTTAGATGGTGACAATGTTCGTCTGGGTATTAATAAAAACCTCGGCTTCTCTGCCGAAGACCGCACCGAGAATATTCGCCGTATTGGTGAAATTGCCAAGCTGTTTGTCGACTCGGGTGTAATTGCTCTGTCGAGCTTTATTAGTCCCTATCGCGCCGACCGCGATGAGGTACGTAAGCTACACTTGGAATCTGAGTTTGCCTTTATTGAAATCTTTGTCGACTGTTCGCTGGACGTAGCAGAAGCCCGAGACCCTAAGGGCCTGTATAAAAAAGCCCGCGCTGGAGAGATTAAAAACTTTACGGGTATTGATGACCCTTACGAGGCACCAACCCAGGCCGAGATTCATCTACACACCGACAAAATGAGCCTTCAAGAAGAGGTGGATGTTATTATCAACTACCTTGAAAAGCATGGGTTCATCGTTAGTTAAGAGACAGTTAATGGATACGTAATAGATAGCCCTTAATAGAAGCCCTTTAAATTTAATTTAAACCTCACGGAGATACCGCTTTGATCAAGCCACATGGCTCGGAAACCTTAAACCCTCTTTTTGTACAAGACGCTCAGTTACAGCAGCAACTATTAACCGAAGCAGAGTCACTGCCTTCTCTGTTACTTAATTCTGCTGCCGCAGCGAATGCTGTGATGATGGGCGCCGGATATTTTAACCCGCTAACGGGTTACATGAATTTAGCAGATGCGCTTAGCGTTGCCGAAACGCTACACACAGCCGAAGGTTTATTCTGGCCAGTACCTGTACTTAACTTGGTGGAAGATGTGTCTGGGATTCAAGGTGCCAGACGCATTGCACTGCGCGACCCCAATACAGCAGGCCACCCAGTGATGGCGATTATGGATGTGTCGGCAATCGAAGCGGTTTCAGATGAGCAAATCAATCTCATGGCTCAAGAAATTTTCGGCACATTGGATCCCGAGCATCCGGGTGTCAGTACCTTTACTAACCTAGGGCGCAATATTGTCTCTGGTGATATTCAGGTGTTAAGCCTGAGCTACTTCCAAGCCGACTTCCCAGATACTTTCCGCACTGCTGCTGAGATTCGCGACGAAATTACCGAGCGCGGCTGGAAGAAAGTTGTCGCCTTCCAAACGCGTAATCCTATGCACAGAGCCCACGAAGAGCTTTGCCGCATGGCCATGGAGCGTTTAAACGCCGATGGTGTCGTGGTACATATGCTGTTGGGCAAGCTGAAGAAGGGTGATATTCCTGCCTCAGTGCGCGACGACTGCATTCGTAAAATGGTTGAGCTATATTTCCCCGAGAACTCGGTGATGGTAACGGGCTATGGTTTCGATATGCTCTATGCTGGCCCCCGTGAAGCGGTTCTTCATGCAGTGTTCCGCCAGAATATGGGTTGCACCCATCTGATTGTTGGCCGTGACCATGCTGGTGTTGGTGATTATTATGGTGCCTTTGATGCGCAGACAATATTTGCCGAGAAGGTACCTGCTGGCTCATTGGAGATCGAAATTTTCAACGCCGACCACACAGCTTACTCGACTAAACTCGATCGTGTCGTGATGATGAACGAAGCGGAAGGGCACAGCAAAGAAGACTTTATTTTGTTGTCGGGTACCAAGGTTCGCCAGATGCTGGGTGATGGTATTGCACCACCGCCAGAATTTGCACGACCTGAAGTGGCGAAGATATTGATGGATTATTATCAGTTGGAAAATGCGTAGTTTGGAGGGATGAGATCCTTCGCTTCGCTCAGGATGACATAAAGTTTGTCACCCTGAGCATTATGGAAGGGTCCCAGTCAGAGGCTGTTGCGGCAGTAGTTAAATAAGATTTGCTGCTAATGTTGAGAGATCCTTCACTGCGTTCAGGATGACAAGGGAGCATTCGAGATGATGGAAGAGTTAAATCCCTGTCATCCCGACAGAGCAAAGCGACTAGGGAGATCCTTCGGCTGCGCTCAGGATGACATACAGTTTGTCACCCTGAGTATTAGCGAAGGGTCTCAGTCAGAGGCTGTTGCGGCAGTAGTTAAATAAGATCTGCTGCTAATGTTGAGAGATCCTTCACTGCGTTCAGGATGACAGCAGTGGGTCCGGGATGACATACAGTTTGTCACCCTGAGCATTAGCGAAGGGTCCCAGTTAGAGGCTGTTGCGGGATGACATACAGTTTGTCACCCTGAGTATTAGCGAAGGGTCTCAGTCAGAGGCTGTTGCGGCAGTAGTTAAATAAGATCTGCTGCTAATATTGAGAGATTCTTCACTGCGTTCAGGATGACAAGGGAGCACTCAGGATGACAAGGGAGCACTCAGGATGACAAGGGAGCACTCAGGATGACAGGTAAAAGTAATGTCATCCTGAACGCAGTGAAGGATCTAACTAAGTCCCCCAAGCACCAACTTTTTGAGGTTACATGACTGACTACGATGTATTTAACGGCGACGCTGACGGCATCTGTGCACTGGTGCAGTTGCGTCATGCCGAGCCGCGAAACGCCCAGCTAATCACTGGCGTCAAACGAGACATCAGCCTACTCAAACAGGTTGATGTCCAAGACGGTGATCGGGTTACTGTGCTCGATATCTCCATGGACAAAAACCGCGATGATCTACAGCGTATTTTAACCGCCGGTGCTGAGGTGTTTTATGTGGATCATCATTTTGCCGGTACTGTTCCGCCTTCGGCCATGCTCAAATCGCTGATCAACGAAGCCCCAGATGTTTGTACCAGCTTACTCATTAATCATTATCTACGCGGTGCTTACACTGCTTGGGCAATCGTGGGGACCTTTGGCGACAACCTCAATAAGAGTGCCGCCGGTCTCGCCAAAAACTTAGGTATTAGTCTCGAGCAACTTACGTTATTAGAAAATCTAGGCGTCTATATCAACTACAACGGCTATGGCGCGGATCTAAACGAGCTGCATTTCCATCCGGCTGAGCTGTATAAATTAGTCAGTGCGTACAGCAACCCATTAGACTTTATCAGCGCTGGCCGCGAGACCTTTGAGCAGCTTGAAACAGGCTATCATCAGGACCTAACTGCGGCCCAGTCGACTCAGGCACTGCAAGCCAATGATGCCATTGCCGTATTTGTCCTGCCCGACCAGCCGTGGGCCCGTCGCGTCAGTGGCGTGTACAGCAATGACCTGACCAACCAAAATCCCAGTCGTGCCCATGCGGTGTTAACCGCTAAAGCCAATGGTAATTATCTGGTCAGTGTTCGCGCCCCCTTAAATAATAAGCAGGGTGCTGCGGCGCTTTGTATGCAGTTTCCAACCGGTGGTGGTCGCGAGGCCGCTGCGGGTATTAATGATTTACCTGTTACCATGTTGGAACAGTTTATCGACGCCTTTAAGCAGGCTTATCAGGGGAGTTAGTTTTGTCCAATTCACGTCCGTTCTCAATTTTAGGTATTCAACAGATCGCCATTGGTGGTGCTGACAAGCAAAAGCTACGTAGTTTTTGGGTTGATTTGCTGGGTCTGAATTACCGAAGTACCTTTGTGAGCGAGAGCGAAAACGTCGACGAAGATATCTGTGAGATGGGTGCCGGTGAATTTGTGGTTGAGGTTGATTTAATGCAGCCGCTGGATGTGGATAAAAAACCTCGGGTAGATATTCCTGCGCTTAATCATGTGGGCCTCTGGGTCGATGACCTGGCCACTGCGGTGACCTGGTTGACCGAACAGGGTCTGCGTTTTGCACCTGGTGGCATTCGTAAAGGCGCGGCGGGTTACGATGTGTGTTTTGTCCATCCCAAGGGCAATGAAGAATTTCCTCTCAGTTCTCAGGGCGTGTTGGTCGAATTAGTGCAGGCGCCAGACAATGTGATTAATGCCTACAAGGTGCTGGCCGAAGCCTAAACCCTTCTCATGCCCTTGATTTCAACCTACAAGACGGGCTAAGCGTGCAATTTTGGCGCTTTCCCTGTAAGATGCGCGCCAATCTGGACCATCTCCAATACCTCTTCAAACCCCGCCGATTCGGGTCCTCAGTCGGCAACTAATAAAAGACGACTAAAATGAGCTTCGATACGCTTGGTTTATCAGCACCTATTCTAAAAGCTGTTGCCTCACAGGGCTACGACACACCTTCACCCATTCAAGAAAAAGCAATTCCCGCTGTACTGGCAGGCAACGATATTATGGCCGCCGCACAGACTGGCACAGGCAAGACTGCTGGCTTTACCTTACCGATTCTTGAGCTACTTTCTAGAGGTCGCCGCGCCGGCCCTAATCAGGCACGTACATTAATTTTAACGCCGACTCGCGAGTTGGCAGCACAGGTTGGCGAGAGTGTTGCTGTTTATGGCAAGCACCTCAATATGACCTCTACCGTGGTTTTTGGTGGAGTTAAAATTAATCCACAGATGCAAAAGCTGCGCCGTGGCGTGGATATTCTTGTGGCTACCCCAGGTCGTTTGATGGACCTGCACAGCCAAAATGCAGTGAAGTTCGACAACCTTGAAATACTGGTACTCGATGAAGCCGACCGTATGCTGGACATGGGTTTTATCCATGACATCAAACGTATTATTGATCTGCTGCCGAGACGCCGCCAGAACCTACTGTTCTCTGCAACGTTCTCCGATGACATTCGCAAGCTGGCCAAAGGGCTGGTACGCAACCCCATCGAAATTTCTGTAAGCCCACGCAACCAGGCTGCACCCAGCGTTGAGCAATGGGTTTACACGGTTGATAAAAAGCAAAAAGCACCGCTGCTGACCCAGCTTATTAAAAAGGGTGACTGGTCTCAGGCGCTGGTATTTACCAAAACCAAACATGGTGCCAATAAGCTCACCAAGCATTTGGAATCTGAGGGCATTGTTGCCGCGGCGATTCATGGCAATAAAAGCCAGGGCGCACGAACCAAAGCATTGGCAGGTTTTAAAGCTGGCGAGATTCGTATTCTTGTGGCCACGGATATTGCTGCGCGCGGTTTGGATATTGAACAGCTGCCTCAGGTGGTTAACTTTGATCTGCCCAATGTCTCGGAAGACTATGTGCACCGTATTGGTCGCACCGGCAGAGCAGGGGCCACAGGCACTGCGATTTCGTTTGTGAGTGCCGAGGAAGTTGATCTGCTTAGCGATATCGAGCGACTGACCCAGAAGCTATTACCACGCAAAGAGATGGAAGGTTTTGAGCCGCAGCAAACGGTGAAAGAAACCACTCTTGATCGTCCGGTACGTGCCAATAAGCCGCGCAAGCCGCTTAAGAGTTCAACCAATGCCAACGACAATACGCGCCACAACAACAACTCCACCAATGCTAAAAAGCGTTCTGTTTATGGTCATGGCCCTAAGGCCGGCACCAAGCAGAAAGCCGGTGGTCGTGGGCCAAATAATTCGGGTAACTCAAACCGTAGCTCTGGTCGCGCGCAAGAAAATCGCGGCAATCGTTAAAAAGTAATACGTAATAAAAGTCATAGAATTAACCAAGAGAATAATAATTAATGTTTGAGTTTCAGTTAAGTAAGGTCACCAGTTTACGCAATGATTTACTCTCCGGTTTAACCGTTGCGTTGGCCCTGGTACCCGAAGCGGTTGCCTTTGCCTTTGTAGCTGGTGTTGATCCGTTGGTGGGTCTGTACGCCGCCTTTATGGTCGGCCTGATTACTGCCTGTATTGGTGGTCGTCCGGGTATGATCAGTGGTGCGACAGGCGCATTGGCCGTGGTGATGGTCGCCTTGGTTGCCGATCATGGTGTCGAGTATCTGTTTATCACCGTGGTATTAATGGGTGTGATTCAGATTCTTGCCGGTGCGCTTAAGCTGGGTAAGTTTATTCGCATGGTTCCCTATCCGGTAATGCTGGGTTTTGTAAATGGCCTGGCCATTGTGATTTTCTTGGCACAGCTGGGACAGTTTGGCGAACCTGGTCAGCCGGGCTGGTTAGACGGTACCTTTATGCAGGGCTCTATTGTTGATGTTGCCTGGTTGCAGGGCGAGCAGCTTTATATGCTGGTGGGTCTGGTGCTGGTGACCATGTTTATTATTAATATGCTGCCTCGTTTGACCACGGCTATCCCTTCTTCACTGGTGGCGATTGTAGTGGTAACCGGTCTGGTGATGGGCTTCGATCTAAACACCAAAGTGGTGGGGGATATCGCCTCTATTGCCGGTGGCTTGCCCACTTTCCATCTTCCGGCGGTGCCCTATAACATGGACACCTTCTTTATTATTCTGCCTTATGCCGTGATTCTGGCAGCCATTGGTTTGATTGAATCTCTGCTGACGTTACGCCTGATTGACGAGATCACCGAAACCCGTGGTCAGGGCAATCGTGAATGTATTGGTCAGGGTGTGGCGAACACTGTGACTGGCCTATTTGGCGGCATGGGTGGCTGTGCCATGATTGGCCAGAGCATGATTAATGTGAACTCTGGTGGTCGCGGTCGCGCCTCGGGTATCAGTGCTGCAATATTCTTGCTGCTATTTATTTTGGTGGCGTCACCGTTGATTGAACAGATTCCCTTAGCGGCGTTGATTGGCGTTATGTTTATCGTAGTTATTGGTACCTTTGAATGGTCGAGCTTTCGTATTGTTGGCAAGGTGCCACGTAGCGATGCCTTTATTCTGGTGACTGTTTCTGCGGTAACCGTTGCCACTGATTTGGCCATGGCGGTGATTATCGGTGTGATTATTTCGGCACTGGTATTTGCTTGGGAACATGCCAAGTTTATTCGTATTGAAGCCCGTGAAGACCACAAGGGTTCAACGGTTTATGCTGTAACTGGACCGCTGTTCTTTGGCTCAGCCACCTCCTTTTTAGAGCGCTTTGACCCTAAGGGTGACAACGACGATGTGATCATCGACTTTGCACGCTCAAGAGTGGCAGACCACTCGGGGCTGGATGCCATTGATACATTGGCAGAGCGTTATGTGAACGCCGGCAAAACATTGCACCTGGTACATCTGAGTGAAGACTGTCGCGTACTGTTGAAGAAGGCGGGCAATCTGGTTGAGGTCAATGTGATCGAAGATCCTAAGTACTTTGTAGCTGAAGATAGCCTCGCCTAATGGACTTAAAACTGGCCATTTTCAAACCGATGCTAAAGCTGGCCATGGAGCGAACGGGCCATGGTGCGGCGCTGGGTTTTGAATTGACCAAAGTAGGGCGTGGCGAGGTCGAGATGACGTTTCCCTACAAAGCAGAAGTGGTGGGCAATCCGATTACTGGGGTTGTTCATGGCGGCGTGATTGTGAGCTTGCTGGACACCTGCTGTGGCTCTGCGGCAATCACTACGCTGACCAAGGCGGCCATTACGCCGACCATGGATTTACGCCTCGACTATATGCACCCGGCGGCGCCACATCAGCCCATCTATGTGTCGGCCAAGGTGTACCGTAATACCTCTAATGTTATTTTCTGTCGCGGCTCTGCCTGGCAGGAAGACCGTGAAAACCCCATTGCCCACTGTGTTGCGACCTTTATGAAAGTGGATACCCCGAGTATCTCGTTTATGAATATTGTTCGCCGCCGCTTTAATCGCCTGATTCGCGGTGACAAGGCCTTTGAGCAGGAGGCAGATAAATGAGCGACGCACTTGAAGCCCTAAAAGCCAGCCTGATTAAGGCCCGTGAAGCGTCGAGCCCACAGCAGATACTCGACCTAATTCCCTACAGCAGCTTTATTGGTGCTGAGGCAAAAATTGAAGACGATGCCGTGCTGTATTGGTTAGATCGGCGCTCATCGAATATTGGTAACCCCTCATTACCCGCTATTCATGGCGGTGTGATTGGTGGCTTTCTCGAACTCTCTGCCGCCATAGAAATTCTTTATACCCTCGGTGTTAACGAGGTGCCCAAGGTGGTTGATTTCTCCTTGGACTATCTGCGGCCCGGCCGTTATAAAACCATTTACTGCAGCTGCACTGTATTGCGACAGGGCCGTAAGCTGGTCAATGTGTCGGTTACCGCCTGGCAGGACAGTCCCGATATTCCTATCGCCACTGCTAGATGCCATTTTCTAATCGCTTAAGTCCGCTTAAGTGCCCTTAAGAATGCCCTAGAGGTTGATTTTTTTTTCTCCGCCCCCATCTTGGAAGTCAGCACAGTTAATGCGTGACTACTAATATCAGTTGGGTAACATCAATCAGGAGAAATAACGGAAATGACAGCTAAAGCTAGTACTAAAAGCAAAAAAAGCGCAAAGGGAAAGGCCGAGACTCTAGGGTTTCAAACCGAAGCCAAGCAACTTCTTCACCTAATGATTCACTCTCTTTACTCCAATAAAGAGATTTTCTTACGTGAGCTAATCTCAAATTCCTCAGATGCCACGGACAAGTTGCGCTTTGAAGCCCTTGAAAATGCCGATCTGTATGAAGACGACGGCGACCTACATATTCGCATCGCAGTCGACGAAGACGCAAAAACCATTGTTATCTCCGATAACGGTATTGGTATGTCTCGCGACGAAGTTATCACCAACCTGGGCACCATTGCTAAGTCGGGTACTGCAGAATTTCTTAAAAACCTCAGTGGCGATCAAAAGCAAGATTCACAGCTTATTGGTCAGTTCGGTGTGGGCTTTTACTCCTCCTTTATTGTTGCCGATCGTGTGGTAGTAGAAACACGCCGTGCCGGTGCCAAGCCTTCAGAAGGCATACGCTGGAGCTGTGAAGGCGAAGCGGATTACCAGATCGAAGCTATCGAGCGCGCAGAGCGCGGCACCTCGATTACCTTGCACCTTAAGAGCGAAGAAGAAGAGTTTGGCTCTGACTGGCGACTGCGCAGCATTGTTAAAAAGTACTCAGACCATATTGCCATTCCTGTCGAGATGCTTAAGCAAGAGCCGCCAGCAATGCCAACAGAAGAGGGCAAAGAGGAAGAAGAGCAGGCTGAAGTGGTTCCTCATTGGGAAGCCGTTAACGATGCCAAGGCACTATGGACTCGCTCTAGAAGCGACGTCAGCGACGACGAGTACAAAGAATTTTATCGCCATGTGTCCAATGACTTTGCCGAGCCACTGTCTTGGAGTCATAACCGCGTAGAGGGCAAGCACGAGTACACCAGCCTGCTGTATATCCCCGGTATGGCACCCATGGACCTGTATCAGCGTGACGCCACTCGCGGCATCAAACTGTATATCAAGCGCACCTTTATTATGGATGACGCAGAACAGTTTATGCCCATGTACCTGCGCTTTGTAAAAGGCGTGCTAGACAGCACTGATCTGCCTTTGAATGTGTCTCGTGAGATTTTGCAAAAGACGCCCATGGTCGACAGCATTCGTGCGGCACTCACCAAACGTGTTCTAGATATCCTCGGTAAAATGGCCACTAACGAGCCAGAGCAATACGCCACTTTCTGGACCCATTTTGGTGCCGTGTTAAAAGAAGGCCCCAGTGAAGATCACAACAACCGCGAAAAGATTGCCAAGCTATTTCGTTTCGCCAGCTCCACCAGCGAAGGCGCACAGCCAACCGTGAGCCTGCCGGACTATATCGAGCGCATGAAAGAAGGCCAGGACAAGATTTACTATGTAACGGGCGAAAGCCACTCAGTGATTGCCAACAGCCCGTACCTCGAAGTGTTCCGCAAGCACGGCATTGAAGTGCTGCTGATGTCGGATCGCATTGATGAGTGGATGATGGGCTATCTCAATGAGTTTGACGGCAAGTCATTCCAAGATGTTGCGCGGGGCGAATTGGACCTGAGCAAGATCACCGGCGAAGAGCCTAAGCCTAAGAAAGACGCCGACAGTGACGGCAAGTCCGAGAATACTGAGCATGACGAACTGCTAACCCGCATTAAGACATTGCTGGACGAGAAGGTTGAAGAGGTGCGCACCACTACCCGACTGACCAGTTCACCGGCCTGTTTAGTGGTTGGCGACAACGATATGGGCGAGCAGATGCGCAAGATTATGGCTGCTGCCGGCCAAGCCGTGCCAGAAGCCAAGCCTATTCTTGAGATTAATATGGAGCATCCACTGGTCAGCAAGCTAGAAGCTGAGAAAGATGACGACGGCGCCAAACGTCTGGCCCGGGTGTTATTTGATCAAGCTGCTCTGTCTGCCGGTCGACCCTTGGAAAACCCTGCCGAGTTCGTGCAAGAGCTCAATCGCCTGATGTTTGACTAGGTGCGGGCTAAAATAGCCTGTATAACCAAAAAAGCGCTCCATTGGGGCGCTTTTTTGGTTTTGGCGGCTGACAGTTTGCAGGGCAAAACCTATAATGCTGGCTGATTCAGATTCTCTATCTAGGGGCAATCTTGGAAAATAACAAAAGTCACAGAGTCGCCGTGTTGGGTGGTGGTAGTTTTGGTACCGCCATCGCCAATATGATCGCCAACAATAATCATCAGGTCACCCTGTGGTTGCGCAGTGAAACTGTGGCCCAAGAGATACGCGATAGCGGTGAAAACGCCGCCTATCTCCCCAGCTATAAGCTCCATGCTGACCTGAGTATAAGTACCGATCTCGAACAGGCTGTTGCTGGCTGTGACACCGTGTTTTTTGCCGTGCCCAGTAGCGCCTTCCGTGCGGTTGCCAAGCAGGTTAGTCACCTTCTACCTGCCGGCACTATTATTGTCAGTACCGCCAAAGGTATTGAAGCCGATACCTTTTTACTGCCCAGTCAGGTGCTTGAACAAGAGATTACCCACTGTCCAGTGGGCGTGATTAGTGGGCCAAACCTCGCCAAAGAAATTGCCCAGTTTGAAATTACTGCCACCGTGGTGGCCAGTGATAACGATGCCCTTTGTGATCGCGTACAGGGTTTACTGGCCTCCAACTATTTTCGGGTCTATGCCAATCATGACCGCTACGGCGTAGAGCTGGCAGGGGCCCTAAAGAATATCTATGCCATTGTTGCCGGCATTGCCGAAGCGATGAAAGCCGGACAGAATACTAAGAGTGTAGTACTGACCCGCAGCCTGGCTGAAATGAGCCGATTTGCCGTGCATCTGGGGGCCAACCCCATGACCTTTTTGGGCCTTAGCGGCGTTGGCGACCTCTATGTCACCTGCACCTCGCCTCTGAGCCGAAATTTCCGCATTGGACTGGCCATCGGTGAAGGCAAAAGCCTTGATCAGGCAATTAAAGATGTAGGTCAAGTCGCGGAGGGCGTAAATACGACTAGACTAGTAAAGGAGAAGGCCGATTTATTGGGTATCTATATGCCACTGGCCTCAGCTCTGTACGCAACATTATTCGAACAGCGACCCATTCGAGAGTCTCTCAGTAGCATGATGCTTGCAGAACAAAACACTGACGTTGAATTTATGGTGAAACCAAATGACAGATAAAAAAACAACTTTAAGGAATGCCAATACCTGGATTCGTTTGGCCTATATGATGCTGTTTACCCTGCTGCTAATGGCAGCACGACTGGTGGTAAGTATCGTGGTTTTTGTACAGTTTTTACTGGTGCTGGTCACTGGTAGTGACAACGAAAATCTACGTAATCTCGGCCAGGGGTTGGGTAAGTGGATCTATCAAACGGTCATGTTTCTAACGTTCAATACTGAGAGCAAACCTTTCCCCTTCGACGAGTGGCCAGTGATTGACCCCTCAGAGGGGTATTCGGTGCGCGCTGCGGAAGTGGTTGAAGAGGGTGAGTTTGTTGATGCCGAAGACGGCGATGACGAAGTCCCATCTTTTACCGCGAGCGAAGATATTGAACAGTTAGACGACGAGCAGCAGCAAAAAGGATAGTACGCTAGCACCAGTAGGCAGTAGGCGGGTGAAGCTGTATTTATTGCGCCATGGCGATGCCGTTAATAGCTATCCAGTTAATAGCTATTCGGACTCCAATCGTCAGCTGTCGTCCTATGGTCGAGAGCAGGTAGTAACTATTGCTCTGGACCATAGGCTTGAATGCGCGGCAATAGAACGGGTAGTGAGCAGTCCTTACCGAAGGGCTGCGCAGACCACAGAAATTTTTATACAGGCAGTAGGGTTACATCACAGGATTGATTGGTTAGATGATCTAACGCCGCAGGGTGACCTGCGCGCCATAGAGGGATTTTTGCAACGGACCAACGTCGAGACGGTTTTAATGGTTACCCATTTGCCGTTAGTTGGCCTGTTAATCGATTATTTAACCGGAGAAACAGGTACTCGAATGGGTACCGCGAACCTCGCTTCGCTCTCTATGGATTTTCCCGCACAGGGAACCGCATCATTGAACTGGATACATCATGCCAATTGAGTTTATAAGAGAGCGAAGCTTCGAAAATAAAGGGCTAAATTTTGCCGCAAAAGAATGGGGACGCTCTGGTTATCCGCCAGTCATTGCACTCCATGGTTGGCTCGATAATGCCAACACCTTTGACCGTATGCTGCCGCATATGGAAAACCTCCATGTGATCGCGCTGGACCTTGCTGGCCACGGTCGCAGCGACTTTCGCTCACAGGACTCTGGGTACGACATCTGGCACGATATTGCGGATGTTATGGCGGTTGCCGATCAGATGGGCTGGGAGACCTTTGGTCTTATTGGTCATTCTCGAGGCGCGATTATTTCATGTCTGGTGGCCGGCACTTATCCCGAACGAGTGACTCAGGCTGCCTTGATTGACGGCTTTATTCCGCTGCCAGAAGAAGCCCACAACACGGCCAAACAGCTAGCCCGAGCGATTCACGAAAACAAACGTTTTGGCAATGCCACGCCGACCGGATTTAATGACTATGACCGTGCGGTATTGGCCCGGGTTAATGGCTTTGTAAAACTCGAGCATGATGCGGCCGCCATATTGGCAGAGCGCGGAGTGATCGAGTCAGAAGGGCTGTTTTACTGGCGCAATGATCAGCGTCTCAAAGCCGCCTCCATGATCAAACTCTCCAAAGATCACCTAGAGAGTTTCTTAACCGCCATTCATGCGCGGATGCTGATGATTCAGGCCGAAGGCAGTGCGTTTTCGCCAGACAAGCACCATACCGAAGCCTTTGACTGGGTTCCGCATATGGAAATCGTCAAAATGCCGGGATCTCATCATTTGCATCTAGAAGAAGGCGCCGAGGCCGTTGCTGAGAAAGTGCAGGCGTTTCTGCGCTAGGTATTTGCATGCAGATCCCTCGTCGCTTGGCGCTGCGGGGATGACAAATCGGGCTGTGGGATGAGCCGCAAGGCAGTCCGGCCAACACACACCCTGTCATTCTGAGAGAGCAAAGTGAACCAAAGGATCTCCCTGCAGGATTGCAGCATAGGGAGTAGAGATCCTTCGACTGCGCTCAGGATGACAAGTGAGGCGCTCAGGATGAGAAGTATTGCGCTCAGGATGACAAGTGAGGCGTTCGGGATGACAGGCTTGTGTGCCATCCAGTCTCGCTACAGCGCTGTCATCCTGATAGAGCAAAGCGAACCGAAGGATCTCCCTGCAGGATTGCAGCTTAGAGAGTAGAGATCCTTCGACTGCGCTCAGGATGACAAGTGAGGCGCTCAGGATGACAAGTAGTGCGTTCGGCTAACACACTACCCTGTCATCCTGAGAGAGCAAAGCGAACCGAAGGATCTCCCTGCAGGATTGCAGCTTAGAGAGTAGAGATCCTTCGACTGCGCTCAGGATGACAAGTGAGGCGCTTAGGATGACAAGTGAGGCGCTCAGGATGACAAGTGAGCCGCTCAGGATGACAAGTACGGCGCTCGGGATGGCAATGAAGGGCTCTGTCATGCCGAGCATAGCGAGGTATCTCCTGATAAGGCCTCAAGACCTTGATTAAACGCAAAGAAAGTACTACTTTTTAATAAAGGTCTGGAAAGCTCCTTTGCTGTTGGCTAAAGCTATTGCAGTATTACTCGCTTTCCACTCTCAGACAAAGAGGTGCTTAGTATGATAACCCTGCATGAGCTAACAATTTTTCTCGGTTGGTCTAGTCTTATTAATATTTGCATACTGCTATTCAGTACGTTAATGGTGGTTGTTTGCCGAGACTGGGCTGTCAAAATACACTGCAAAATGTTCGATTTGGATCCGGCAACGGTACCAAAACTGTATTTTGAATACCTTGCTCATTATAAGGTTTTAATTCTTGTGTTTAATCTAGGTCCCTATATCGCTCTGAGGGTGATGGGCTATATGTAGGATAGTAAAAAAAAAATAAAAAAAGCAACGCTAGGTATTATTTAAACGTTAAGTCGAAGGAGCAGGGAGCTCAGTTCAGTAGACAGGAGTCTAGACGGAAATGGATTATTCAGCACTGAAAGAGGCTCAGGTTAGCCCTGAGCTCTGCACTGTTTGTAGTGGAAGTAAACTTAATAGCTGTCATACCTGTTATGGCAAAGGCAATGTTCGCTGTATAGCCTGCTTTGGTTCGGGTGATGGCCCCAATGGAGTCTGTGCCATTTGCAGCGGTCTGCAGGAGCTGCGCTGTACTAGCTGCAGCAGAGGGCATATCAACTGCTCGGTCTGTGCCGGTACAGGATTGCGCTGGTAATCTATAGGCTTAGAAGGTTAAGCATAGAAACCTAGAGACATAAAAAAGCCCGGTACTGCTTCCAGTGCCGGGCTTTTTTAAATACTACAAATTAATAAATACCACAAACTAGTTGTTGAAGAACAATCGACTTAGCGATGATTCAACAGCGTCAAGAACTCAGTGCGAGTAGCCTGATCGGTTCTAAACTGTCCCAGCATCGATGAAGTCTTCATTGTAGAATTCTGCTTCTCAACACCACGCATCATCATGCACATATGCTTGGCTTCAATAATAACGCCAACACCGCGGGCCGAAGTGACCTCTTGAATCGTAGAGGCAATCTGTTGCGCCAGGGCTTCCTGAATCTGTAGGCGGCGAGAGAACATATCAACCACCCGAGCAACCTTGGATAAACCCAAGACCTTGCCGTTCGGAATATAGGCCACATGGCACTTGCCAATAAAGGGCAGTAGGTGATGCTCACACAGTGAATAGAGCTCAATGTCTTTAACAATCACCATCTCTTCGGAATCAGAGGGGAATAGGGCATTGTTGATTACTGTGTCCAGATCCATTTCGTAACCACTGGTCAGATAAGAAAAAGCCTTAGCTGCACGCTGTGGAGTATCTAGCAGTCCTGGACGCGTCGTATCTTCGCCCGTACTTTTGATAATTTTAAGGAAGGAGTCCTGCATATTGGTATATTCCGCTATTCATATAAGTGTAATTATTAAGTGCGCCATTTTGTAACAAACTACAGACCATTGCCAGTTTCAAGGGTAAAATATTGCCCTTCGGAGGAACAATGACAGAAACCAAAACCCACACAGTTGCTGCAATGCTCGAATACGGCGAAACCCTATTTGAGAGTCAGGGCCTCTATTTTGGCCATGGAACTACTAACGCTTGGGATGAAGCCGTTTATCTGCTCTCATTTGCCCTGCAATTGCCGCCAAATGCCGATCGAGAGGTGTTAGCTCAAGAACTTACCGCAGAGCAGCAGGGCAGTATTAGAGCCCTTTTCGAACGCCGTATCAGCGAACGTATTCCCGCACCCTATATCACCGGTCAGGCTTGGTTTTGTGGGTTGCCCTTCATTGTTGATGAACGTGTGTTGATTCCCCGTTCACCAATCGCCGAACTGATCATGGCGGGCTTCGAACCCTGGTGTAAATACGAACCCAAGCAGGTACTGGATCTCTGTACCGGCGGCGGCTGTATAGGTATTGCATGCGCCTACGCCTTTGCCGAGGCTGAGGTGGTACTCAGTGATATCTGTGCCGATGCATTAGCCGTCGCGACCATGAATATTGCCGGCCATGATTTGAGTAATCGGGTAAGCGTCCTAGAGTCAGATCTTTTTTCTGGCGTAGCTGCCGGCCAGACCTTTGACCTGATTGTAAGTAATCCACCCTATGTGGATGCCGAAGATATCGCCAGCATGCCCGAGGAATACCAGCATGAGCCCGAACTAGCACTGGCCTCAGGCGACGATGGCTTGGACTTTACCCGACGCCTGCTACAACAGGCCGAGCAGCACCTAAGCGCCGCAGGCGTATTAGCGGTTGAGGTAGGTAATTCATGGGTGGCCCTAGAAAGCGCCTTTCCCACCGTACCCTTTGTCTGGTTAGAATTTAGCGAGGGGGATTCAGGGGTGTTTGTATTAACCCGCGATCAACTGGTTGAACACCGCGAATCTTTCCAATAACTTACGTATAATCGACAGTATTAATACGAACCCATTAAGGCACAGATAATAATGTCCGGAAATTCAATAGGAAAACTATTCACCGTAACCAGCTTTGGCGAGAGCCATGGTTTAGCGATTGGCTGTATTGTCGATGGTTGCCCTCCAGGATTAGAGATAAGTGCGTCTGACTTGCAGCCAGATTTAGACCGTCGTAAACCGGGTCAGTCAAGGTATACCACCCAGCGTAAAGAAGACGATGAAGTGAAGATTCTCTCCGGCGTCTTCGAAGGCAAGACCACCGGTGCTTCCATTGGAATGATGATCGAAAACAAGGATCAAAAATCCAAAGATTACAGTAATATCAAAGACTTATTTAGACCTTCTCATGCAGATTATACCTATCACCAGAAGTATGGCGAGCGCGATTATCGCGGCGGTGGACGCAGTTCAGCCCGTGAAACAGCCATGCGCGTCGCCGCAGGTGGTATCGCTAAGAAGTACCTAAAAGAGCGTTTAGGCATAGAAATATTCGGCTATATTTCCCAGCTGGGTCCCATTGTTGCCCAGCAGTTTGTCCGTGAAGAAATAGAACAGAACCCGTTCTTCTTCCCCGACCCAGATCAGATTGCCGACCTAGAAACCTACATGCAGGCACTCAGTAAAGAGGGCAACTCAATCGGCGCACAGGTCACCGTGATAGCCAAAAACATGCCCGTGGGATTAGGTGAGCCAATTTTTGATCGTCTCGATGCCGATATTGCCCATGCCCTAATGGGAATTAATGCTGTTAAAGGAGTAGAGCTAGGCTCTGGATTTGATTCCGTGGCGCAAAAGGGCACAGAACATCGCGACGAGTTAACCCCTGAAGGTTTCACCTCGAATAATTCCGGTGGCGTGCTGGGTGGTATTTCATCCGGTCAGGATATTATTGCCAACCTGGCACTAAAGCCCACCTCAAGTTTGCGCATCCCAGGCCAGTCGATCGACAAGTTTGGTAACCCTGCCGAAGTGGTAACCACCGGCCGCCATGATCCCTGTGTGGGTATTCGTGCCGTGCCCATTGCCGAAGCGATGCTGGCCATAACGTTGATGGATCATTATCTGCGCAATCGCGGGCAGAATGCGGATGTTGAGAGTGGTTTAAAGCCTATTTAGACCTACGTTATGCCGCAGTAAGGCCATAAAATAATACTGATAAAAACCGCTTTGTGAAAACCCCAGGCGGTTTTTTATTATCTCGTTTAGGTGAAGTGACACTAGTCTAGAATCTAATAAAAGAGGCTAGGCTGTTAAGAGAAGCCTTAGCAAGAACCTTCGTTAACGTTTAACAATCAAAAGTAAAGGACCTACTCTGTGATTAATCCACTGCTAGAAACCCATGAACTACCCCCATTTCAGGCCATAAAAGCCGAGCACATCGAACCCGCCATTGATCAGCTAATTGATGACAATCGAAAAGCCCTAGCGGCCCAATTGGCAAGCCTAGAAAAGGTTAGCTGGGACTCTCTGATTGAACCCATTGATGGACGTAACGAGCGGCTAAATCAGGCCTGGTCACCCGTCGGTCATTTAAATGGCGTACTCAATAGCGATGCACTCCGCGAAGCCTATAACAATTGCGTGGGCAAGTTGGCTCAGTGGGAAACCGAAGTCGGTCAGAATCAGGCGCTTTTTCAAGCCTATCAAACCCTCTCAAAGAGCGATGAGTTTGCCAGTTTGTCACAGGCCCAGCGACACAGTATTAGCCTAGCCCTGCAGAGTTTTCACCTTTCAGGCGTGTCATTACCCGAAGATAAAAAACAACAGTTTTCCACGCTCACTCAACGCCTAGCAGACCTCAGCAGCAAGTTTGGCAACAATGTAATGGATGCCATCCAAGCCTGGACACTATTGATTACCGATGTTGAAGAACTCGCGGGCGTCACCGATAGCGCCAAAGCACTAGCAGCACAGGCCGCCGCAGAAAAACATCAAACCGGTTACCTGCTCACCCTAGACCAGCCCTGTTTTATCGCCATCATGACCTATGCAGACAGCCCAGCATTGCGTGAGCAGATGTATCAGGCCTATGTTACCCGCGCCTCAGATCAGGGTCCTCAGGCAGGAGCGCTGGACAACAGTGACATCATTAATGAAACCTTAAAGCTGCGTCATGAACTGTCGCAGATACTGGGGCTGGCTAACGCCGCAGAGTTTTCACTAGAGCCCAAAATGGCCAACTCAACCGCCAGCGTGATGGCGTTTTTAAACGACCTAGCCACCCAGGTAAAGCCCCAGGCGGAACAGGAGTTTGCCGAACTTCAGGCCTTTGCTCAAAATGAATTGGCTATGGAATCACTCAACCCCTGGGACATCGCCTATGTGTCAGAAAAACTGCGCACCCAGCGCTACGCCATCAGCGTAGAAGAACTGCGCCCCTGGTTCCCAACCGAACGAGTCATCAACGGCCTATTTAGCATTGCCGGCCGACTGTTTGATATCAGTATAGAAGAAGACAGCAGCGCAGCCCTGTGGCACAAAGATGCAACGTTTTACCGCATCTCCCGCAAAGGCCAAGTCATCGCCAGCTTTTACCTAGACCTCTATGCCCGAGAGAAGAAACAGGGCGGCGCCTGGATGGATGTGTGTCGATCACGACGCAAAGTCCAGAGCGGAATGCAGCTGCCAGTGGCCTATTTAACCTGCAACTTTACCCCACCAGTAGGCGATAAGCCCGCGCTGCTGAACCACAACGAAGTCACCACCTTATTCCACGAATTTGGCCACGGGTTGCATCACATGCTCACCCAGGTTGAGGTATTAGATGTCTCTGGAATTAACGGAGTCGCCTGGGACGCAGTAGAACTACCCAGCCAATTTTTGGAAAACTGGTGCTGGCAAGAAGAAAGCATTCAGCTAATGTCCGCCCACTTTGAAACCGGCGAAGCACTACCCAAAGTCATGCTCGACAAACTGCTAGCCGCAAAAAACTTCCAGTCAGGCATGGCCCTAGCCCGACAACTAGAGTTTTCTCTTTTCGATTTTAGATTGCACCTAGAATATAACCCCAGCAATCCCCGCAACCCGCAAGATCTCATTAACCAAGTGCGAGACCAGATCGCCGTGATTAAAGCGCCAGACTACAATCGCTTTCAGAACAGCTTCGGTCATATTTTTGCCGGTGGTTATGCGGCCGGTTATTACAGCTACCTGTGGGCAGAAGTACTGTCGGCTGATGCATTTTCATTGTTCGAAGAACAAGGCATTTTTGACCAGGCCACCGGCGATAAATTTAGAACCGCAATTTTAGAAAAAGGCGGCTCCGATGATGCGATGAATTTATTTGTCGAGTTCCGCGGCAGAGGGCCAAGTAATGAAGCACTGCTGAGGCATCGAGGTATAACGTAATGATGGCGGTTCCATCCATAACCTCCTGATCCCAGCCATAGCTCACAGCCCGGCACCCCAGCCCTAAAGAGTCACCCCAGCCCTAACGAGTCACCCCAGCCCTAAAGAGTCACCCCAGCGAAGGCTGGGGTCCCGCTTTTTGACAAATGGATACCAGCCTTCGCTGGCATGACGCCATCAAAGATTCCAGCCTCCGCTGG